>QWCK01004995.1_pt1 | contig 12466 bp, 12 predicted proteins | sample 1972571 | NCBI WGS metagenome assembly QWCK01 (sample SAMN09866710, study PRJNA288562) | Human gut metagenome isolate term2_stool, whole genome shotgun sequencing... | isolation source: gut | host: Homo sapiens | place: USA: California
GGATATTTTCATATAAAAGACGATTATTCGTTGGAGCTGATAAGCGAGCAGTATGAGTCGCCTCTTGGATTTAAGTTTTCTATACCAAAGAGCTTTAGAGGGAAGTATAAGATAAATTATAAATGGGACGAGGGATATATCAGTTTTAAATATATTGACAGCAAAGGGATTGAATATCCGCTAGTCAAGCTGTCTTATATGAGAAAATATGATTATATCAAGAAAAAGGAAAAGGACGAGACAATGCAGCTATTGATTGAAGGGCAAGAGTATGTAATAGTTGGAAACGTATTGGATAATGGTAGTGTGCTTACTGGACAAGACCATGTAAACTATATAAATATGCGTTCAGACGTTTTAATATTGTCTAATCTAGTAAAGGAAAATTTGTAAATTTAATATAAATTACGATAGGAAGGTAAATATGAAAATATTAGTTTTAGAAGATGAATTTTCCATTAGAAGTTTTATCACGCTTAACCTTAGAAGAGAGGGATATGATATAGTTGAGGCAGGCTCAGGAGAAGATGCCATAGAAATATTTGACAAGACACCTGACATTGGTGTGGCTATACTTGACGTCATGCTGCCGGGAATAGATGGCTTTGAGGTATTAAAACACATCAGAGGAAAAAAAGACAACATAGGCATAATTATGCTTACAGCTAGAACAAACGAAGAAGATAAGGTCTTAGGACTGGAATATGGAGCGGACGATTACATTAGCAAGCCTTTTTCTCCAAAGGAATTAATTGCAAGACTCAGAGCGTTGATAAGAAGAGTTACAACCTCAGAAATTCAAATAAAAAGTGATGACAAAATCACAAGCGGCAACTTTACTCTCAGCATTTCAGAAAGAAAATTCTTTAAAGACGATGAAGAAGTGCCACTTACGCCAAAAGAATTTGAAATATTGGAATTATTCTTGACAAATAAAGGCAAGTCTTTATCAAGAGATGACATCTTAGATAGTGTATGGGGCAAAAATTATTACGGCGACTTAAAAGTAGTTGACGTAAACATCAGACGTATAAGAATGAAAATAGAAAAAGACCCATCAAACCCTTCATTTTTGAAGACTGTTTGGGGCTTTGGTTATAGATGGGATGAGGATAATGAATATTAAAGGCTCTTTAAAAGAGCTGGATAATTTTGTTAATTCCAGTATACAAATAAGGTTTATCAAAAATTTTGGGATACTAGTTGCACTAATAGTTGCAATCTTGGAAATATTGTTAATTTCAGTGATACACAACTACTACTATGGTGGAGTTGAGCAGATTTTAAAGGATAGGGTAACTCTGTCGTCAGACTTCATAAACAAAACGTCCAGCTACACATCATCATACGAAAAAATCGACTCAATCTTTGATACATACTTATCCAGCTATAAAGACAAATTTTATGTGCAAGTAATAGATAAAGAAAAAAAATTGATAAGAGACTCAAACGGCTTTTCAGACAATATGGAAGTAAATACACCTGACGTCACCTCAGCTCTTATAAATAAAAAATTTGACCTGTATAGAGATAAAAATAATATCACAAAGGAAAGTACACTGTCAGCCAGTAGACCGCTTATAAAATATAATGACGTAGACGCAGTGCTGAGGTTTACCGTTTCATTGGAAAAAGTAGATGCAGAGGTAAGAAATTTTATAGTATTCAGCGTGATTTTTTCATTATTTATAATAGTTTTTTTCATATTCACACTAACTCAGCTATCAAAGAGTATAATTAATCCGCTAAAAAAATTAAATGAGACGGCAAGAGAATTTGCCTCAGGAAATTTTGAGCGTCAAGCTGAAAAGGTCTATCAGGACGAAGTAGGTGAGCTGGCAGATACGATGAATTTTATGGCGGAAGAAATAAAAAAATCCGATAAGCTTAAAACAGAGTTTATATCCTCAATATCCCATGAGCTAAGGACTCCGCTCACTTCAATAAAAGGTTGGGCTGAAACTTTACAAATGAGTGAGGCTTATCAAAAAGACTCAGATTTGGCGGTAGGACTAAATATTATCACAACAGAGTCAGAAAGACTTAGCAAAATGGTTGAAGAGCTACTTGATTTCTCTAGATTTGAGTCAAGTAAAATGAAGGTAGTCAAAAAGCCGGTAAATATAAAGGGCATTATCTTCCAAGTATACAGGCAGTTTAGCAACCAAAAGAGCAACGATATAGAGATAAAATGTAGATTTAATGGCGAAGATACAATAATAATGGCTGATGAAAACAGGCTAAAGCAAATTTATATAAATTTGATTACAAATTCTATTAAATTTACAAAAAAAGCAGATGGAAAAATAGATATAATCGCCACTGGATTTGCAGATAAGATTGTCACTGTCGTAAAAGATAATGGGATAGGTATTAAGGAAGAAAATCTAGCTCACGTTACAGAAAAATTTTATAAGGGTAGCAGTACACAGCCAGGTAGCGGACTTGGTTTATCGATTGTAGATGAATTAGTTAAGCTACAGGACGGGCAAATGACTATTAAAAGTAAAGAGGGAGCGGGTACGGCTACAATTATAGAATTTCCTGCAATTAAAAAATTAGAAAACCCTATAAAAGAACAGCCACAAGCAGAGGTTGAAGAGAAAAAGACGGAATAAAGCACCAGTTTTTTAGGATTTAATTTTTGATTTTAACAGGTTTTATAAGGATTTTATTTGGAGTTAAAATGGATAAATTCAAGGACTTTTTAATACAAGCATTAGTAATAGGATTGTATTTTTTCTTAACATCAAAAAAAGTACCTAAACAAGTAAGAGAAACTACCAGTGCCTCAGCCACGCTTATATTTGTGTTAGTTGGCTTATTGATGCTTGTTGGAGGTTTTTATGCAATAAAGGCGGCAGACATAAAAATGCTACTTATGTTTTTAGGAGTAAGTATTCTAATGTTTTTTGGTGTAAAAAATCAGTGGAAAAAAACTGATGATATAATCAATGATAGAGATGGTATACAAGAATATTCTCAAGAAGATGTGAAAGATGTTAAATTTGATGAATTAGATTTAAAAGATGATTTATCAGAAAAAGACGATATAAACGCAGATAAAAAATAAAAAGTTAAGCTCTTTTACTTGACTAAAGTAGTTTTATCAGTTATAATCACATAGTTAATTATTAAGTATGTTCCTCTGGTGCGATTTAATCATTACGAACATATTATTTGGAGGAAAAAAATGGAAAAAATCAGAGAAATTGAACAAAAACAGCTTAAAGCTGAAATTCCTAACTTTGGACCTGGGGACACAGTAAAAGTTCACGTAAAAATCAAAGAAGGAAAAAGAGAAAGAATACAGATTTTTGAAGGCGTTGTACTAAAAAGACAAGGCGGAAGTGTTAGAGAAACATTTACAGTTAGAAAAATGTCTTTCGGTGTTGGAGTAGAAAAAATATTCCCACTACACTCTCCATTAGTAGAAAAAATCGAAGTTGTAAGAAAAGGTAGAGTTAGAAGAGCTAAAATCTACTACATTAGACAAAGAACTGGTAAGGCTGCAAAAATTAAAGAAAAAGGTATCAGATAATCACAAGAACCAAAAGGTTGCCATTTGGCAGCCTTTTTTCTATGATTTTAAATAACAAGATATTGAATTAAAAAGCAAAGTTGGATATACTTATATTGAGATAAAATTAAAACTTATCGATGATTTTGAAATATACCGGATTATATTTTGGAGGAAAAATGTTTATTTATAAAGCTAGAGATTATCAGGACATGAGTAGAAAAGCGGCAAATATAGTATCAGCACAAGTAATTTTAAATCCAATCTCAGTATTAGGATTAGCTACAGGGTCGTCTCCAATAGGACTATATAAACAGTTGATTAACTGGTATCAAAAGGGCGATATAGATTTTTCTAAAGTCAAGACAGTGAACCTTGATGAGTATGTCGGTCTACCGCCTGAAAATGAGCAGAGCTACAGATATTTTATGAATACAAACTTTTTTGACCATATTAATATAGATAAAAAAAATACATTTGTGCCAAATGGCTTGGAAAAAGATTTAGAAAAAGCCACTAAGGGCTATGATAAAATAATAGCAGATATGGGCGGAGTAGATTTGCAGATACTCGGCATAGGAAATAACGGGCATATAGGCTTTAATGAACCAGCGGACGAATTTCCAAAGGGAACACATTTAGTTGACCTCACTCAAAGTACGATAGAGGCTAATAAAAGATTTTTTAATTCAATTGATGAAGTGCCAAAGCAAGCCTATACTATGGGCATAAAATCCATAATGTTGGCTAAAAAAATTGTCTTGATTGCAAGCGGAAAAGGCAAGGCAGAAATTTTAAATAAAGCCTTAAATGGACCGATAACACCAAAAGTGCCAGCCTCAATATTGCAACTTCACAAGGAGCTATTTGTCCTAGCAGACGAAGAGGCACTTAGTCAGTGGGAAGATTGATTTTAATGTAAAAAGTTTTTTATAAGAAACTCCATAAGTAGTTCGTTAGAAAACTAAAGCTACTCATGGAGATTTTTTGTCTGCTCTATATAGTTCAACTTAGCATTTTAGTATATGAGCTTTTATAGTTGACAACAAATTTTACTAGTGATACTAACTTACATAAGAAAGTGTAGTATTAGTTTTCATTGTAAAAAATTTTGCATAAGGTAGTAGCATAAATTTCTTTTTAATATGTATGCTACAATTTTCAAAGTAATTTAGTATTAAATGCGGAAAAATTTTTAAATTCATTTCAAATTTGGTGAATTTGCTATATAATTAAAAATATAATATCACAAAATTTTTTAATTTATAATTATATAAGAGGGTGTTATGTTTTCAAAAGCTCTATGGGCTAAAAGAGAAACTAAAGACTCAGGATATTATTGGCTACCACTATATCAGCATTTAGTAGATACAAAAGATGTGATTGGACTATTATATGAGCATTGGCTTAGCGATGGGCAAAGGAATATATTAGACGACTCACTTGATGAAAAATCAAAAGGAAAAGCAAAAGAGCTGGCAGTGTTTTTGGGAGCAGTTCATGACATAGCCAAAGCAACTCCGGCATTTCAAACAAAAAAGTTGAATTTTTTTGATGAAGATATATTAAATGTTTTGATTGAAAAACTAGAAAATGATGATTTCAAAAACTTATTAAATTTTAAGGCAGCATCTGCAAAATATTCACATCATACAGTTGCAGGAGAGTACATACTAAGTATTTTGGGAATAAACGAAGATATAAATTGTATTATAGGCTCGCATCATGGCAAGCCGGTTGATTATTCAAAAACATACAAAGACCAAGCATCATATGAGGACAATCTTTATCAGATACCTTTAAACTCTATAGATAATGAATTAAAAAAGAAAATACATAACAGATGGAAAAATGAGCAAAAAGAAATTTTATACTGGGCACTGAAAATAAGTGGGTTTAATGAAGTATCTAATTTACCTAAAATAAATCAGATAGGTCAAGTAATATATACAGGATTACTTATAATGGCTGATTGGATAGCAAGTAACGAAACTTATTTTCCACTTATACCGATAGAACAAAGTGAAGTAAAGGATAAAGAAAAACGAAAAGAAACGGGTTTTTTAAGCTGGAGAAAGTCATATAATTGTATACTGGAAAATACTTTAGACTATAAAGAAAAATATAAAATAAGGTTTGGTTTTACACCTAGAAGTGTGCAAGCTAAACTATCAAAAATAATAAATGAAACTGAAGAACCGGGAATATTTATATTAGAAGCTCCTATGGGAGTTGGAAAAACTGAAGCCGCATTGATAGGGTCAGAGCAATTAGCAGAAAAAACGGGCAGAAGTGGAATATTTTTTGGACTGCCTACGCAGGCGACATCTGATGGCATTTTTCCAAGAATATTGTCATGGCTTAACAGCATAAAAAATGAGAGCAAAGAAAATTTACAAATCAGATTAGTTCACTCAAAAGCTGCACTAAATGATGATTTTATGAGCCTTGCATCAAATGTAGACTTAGACTCACCTGATGGAAATATAATTGTAAATCAATGGTTTTCAGGCAAAAACACAAGCTCTATTGACGATTTTGTAGTTGGCACAGTAGATTATTTTTTGATGGTTGCATTAAAGCAAAAACATCTATTTTTAAGGCATTTAGGATTTAGCAAAAAGGTAGTAATAATTGACGAAGTCCACGCTTATGATGCTTATATGAGCCAGTATTTGATAGAGGCAATAGAGTGGATGGGAGCATATAAAGTGCCTATGATTATACTTTCAGCAACCTTACCGGAAGAAAAAAGAATTCAAATGATAAAATCATATCTTAAAGGTAAGGGAGCGGATATAAAAGGTGATACCTTTGAGCAATTAAAGCAAACTTTAAGTACACTATCATACCCACTAATTACATATACAGACGGTAAAGCTGTAAGACAAGAAAGAGATTTTATAGAAACAAATGAGACCTCAAAACAAATAAATATATTGCATTTAGATACATCAAGGCTTATAGATAAAGTAAAAGAGCTTACCTTTGATGGAGGTATAGTAGGAATAATTGTAAACACAGTAAAAAAAGCTCAAGATTTGACAAGACTTTTAGAAAAAGAGCTTGGAGAGGAAAATGTAGAGCTTTTACATTCAAATTTTATCTCAACAGACAGGATAAAAAATGAAAAAAATCTATTGTCAATCATTGGTAAAGGTGTAGGAAATAATAGACCATTCAAAAAAATAATCGTAGGTACTCAGGTAATAGAGCAGTCGTTAGATATTGATTTTGATGTGATGATTAGCGACATTGCACCAATGGACTTGCTAATCCAAAGGATAGGGAGATTACATAGACACGATTTGAAGGATAGACCTAAAAGTTTAAAAATTCCTAATTTATACATTTTAGATACAAATGATGATTATGAGTACGAAAAAGGCACAGAGGCTGTTTATGGCAAATATATTTTGATGAGGACGCAGTATTTTATGCCAAAAATAATTAATATACCTATGGACATTTCAGACTTGATACAAAAAACTTACTCAAATGAAGAACTTGGACTAGACGAAAATTTAAAAAGCATTTATGAAAATTCAAAACAAAAATACAATGAAAAAATAGATTATAAGAAAAAAAGGGCTAACGATTATAAGTTAAAATCACCAGTCCTAAAGCAAAAGCGTCTGCAATCATCAACATTGGTAGGTTGGTTGAATAATTCTAGTAAAGATAAAACTGACGAAAAAGCCTTCGCACAGGTAAGAGATATAGAGCAGACTATAGAAGTAATTGCACTAAAAAAAATGGACACTGGATATGGGATATTTGAAGATGGATTAGATATCTCTAATCAGATTGGCAACTATAATATAGATAAACAAATAGCTAAAAATACACTTAGATTGCCTAGATTACTTTCACTACCGCACAATATAGACAAAACTATAGAGTTACTGGAAAACTATTATAAAATCCATTTACTTAAATGGGAAAAATCTACATGGCTTAAAGGTGAGCTAGGTATAATATTTGATGAGGAAAATAAATTTGAAATAAACGGAGTTACTTTAAAATATGATACCAAATACGGAGTGTATGTATTAAGAGAGGAGATTGACAATGGGAAGATATAACCTGTTAGATGAGCCGTGGATAAGTGTTTTGGTTGATGAAAGTGGAAAATCAAGGGAAGTATCACTAAAAGAAGTTTTTAGAAATGCACATAAATATATTGACTTGGCAGGAGATACAAAAACGCAAGATTTTTCAACCCTGAGATTACTACTTGCAGTATTGCACACAGTTTTTTCAAGATTTTCATCTGATGGAGAAGAATATGCCTTTTTTAAATTAGATGAAAGGTTTAAACAAGTAGAAAAAATTAGAGAGGACGATTTAGAAGATTATAAAGACAAGCTTTGTGATACATGGTTTGACTTGTGGGAGAGCAAAGAATTTCCTGATATAATACAAGATTATTTGGAAAAATGGAGAGATAGATTTTATCTATTTGATGATAAATATCCTTTTTATCAAGTGGTTAACGAAGATATAACATCAGATAAGATAAGCAAATCTGAAGGCGGTAAAATATTAGGAAAAAATATTAATAGATGTATATCTCAAAGTGCAAAGAAAACATCATTATTTTCGCCTAAATATGAGCTAGATAACAACAAAGAAAAAATGAAATATCCTCAAATGGTAAGATGGCTAATACATTTGCAAAACTACATTGGATTGTCAGATAAACTTATTTTTGGCAAAGATAAATATACTGCATCTAAAGGCTGGCTATTTGACTTAGGAGGAATATATCTTAAAGGTAAAAATCTTTTTGAAACTCTTTTATTAAATTTTTACATCTTAAATGAAGAAAATAACAATCTTTTAAACATCCAAGAGCCTTGCTGGGAGCTAACTAGTAATGAAATGATAAAAAAATTTCTTAAAGGCGGCTATGTTTCTGATGTGGCCGGACTATATACAGCATGGTCAAGAGCGGCATATATTGATAAAGATATCACTGAAAATTCAATTTTTTCTTGTAAAATAGTGAAACTGGCAAATATAAACCATCAAGATAATTTTATAGAGCCAATGACCTTGTGGAAATATAATAAGTATGGCGACAATAAGGATAAGTTTACCCCGAGAAAACACCAAAAGAATAAATCAGTATGGAGAAATTTTGGACTACTTACAGGATTTGAAGATGCAACGCCTTCAAATAAAATCCGACAACCTGGTATAATCAATTGGCTAAATACCATAGAAGAAGAAATTGGAAATCAAAATGTGACTATTTGTGCAGCAAGTATGGAAGATGACGCAAATGCAACATCGTGGGTGCCAGTAGACGAAATTTTAGATGAAATAAATGTAAATAACACTGTATTGGCAGATATGAACAGTTGGGTGGTTAGGATTAACGAAGTAGTTGATAATACAAAACTTATAATAGATTTTTATTATAAAAACTATCTCAAAGATATTTTAGAGATAAGAAACTCAACTGATAAGGGATTTGTAGAGACGAATATTGAGCGAATATATTTCCTTATAGACGAAAGCTTTAAAACTTGGCTTTCAAACATAAAAAAAGACGATGACCCAAATATAAAAATAAAACAATGGAACAAAATATTAAAAAGTTCAGTCATCAATCAAGCTAAAAGTCTACTTGAAAGTGGAAATACAAGAGATTTTAGAGGCACAGAAAAAGATGGAAAAGTTAAAAATATAGCTACCGCTTATAACGCATTTTTATCAAATATTAATAAACATTTAATAGTAGAGGAGGAGAGTTAATTGGGGCAGGAAAATGAAGTTTACAAAATTACAAGTACAATTTTAAGTAAACTAAGTAGCAGTTACATTTCAGAAAATTTATCAGGGAAAGCTAACTTAGCAAAATTGCGTAAGTCTGTAGGTAAGTCGATAACAGAGTCTAATGAAGTTTGGCAAATACTGTTTGAAAACTTACCAGAAGAATTTTTAGGTAATACTAAAACTCCAAGCAATTATGAAAAAGCAATCTTATGCAGTCTACAGCTATACGCATTACATCAACAAGGGAAAACAGACAGTGTGTTATCACAGACACAAGAAAACAAATATAAAAACATAGGTTATTCCTTAAAACAAATGAGAACATCAGATAATCAAGACGCATTAGACAGAAGATTTAATGCAATGCTAGTTGCCAATACCTATGAAGAGCTAAGCAACCATTTAAGATATATGATGAAACTACTAAAATCTAAAGCACCTGAAACTAAGGTAGACTACGCAAAACTAGCACAAGATTTGTACTGGTTCTTAGTTGGCTATAAAAAAGAAACAAGATTAAATTGGGCAAGAGAATATTATAAAGTGAATAAAACAGAAAAAGGAGAACAAGAAAATGAATAATAATAGATTATACCTAGATATCCATGCAATACAGACATTACCACCATCTAATATAAATAGAGATGACACAGGCAGTCCAAAGACAGCTATGTACGGCGGAGTAAGAAGAGCTAGAGTAAGCTCACAGTCATGGAAAAAAGCTATGAGGGACTACTTTAATGAAAATGGAGAAATTAAAAACGTAGGGAAAAGGACGCTAGATATAGTTACATATGTAGCAAATAAAATTTGTGCTTTAGACATCCAAATATCAATGGAAAAAGCTATGGAAATGGCAGATGCTGTTATAAATAATGCAGGAGTAAAGACAAACAAGCAAAAAGCTAAAGCATTATTTTTTATGGGAGAAGTGCAGGCTCAAAATTTAGCAAAAGCCGCAATTAATGGAGAAAAGGACAAAAAACAACTTCAAGAAATTTTAAAAAACAATCCATCAATAGACATAGCCTTATTTGGAAGAATGGTAGCAGATGATGCCTCCTTAAACGAAGACGCATCAGCTCAAGTAGCACACAGCATATCCACTCACGCTATAGAAAATGAGTTTGATTTTTATACAGCATTAGATGATTTATCACCTGAAGAAAGTGCTGGAGCAGGGATGCTTGGAAACATCGAATTCAATTCATCAACATTATACAGATATGCGAATGTAGCCGTTCATGATTTAGAAGGACAGTTAAAAGATAAAACTGCAACAATAAATAGTTTAAAATTATTTGTAGAAGCATTTGTAAATTCAATGCCTACAGGCAAAATTAACACATTTGCAAATCAAACACTACCACAATTATTAGTAGTCAGCATAAGAAATGACAGACCAGTAAATTTAGTCAGTGCCTTTGAAAAACCTGTAAAATCAGCAGAAGGCTATATTGAACAGTCAATAAAAAAACTTTGCAAAGAATATGAGAAAACTGAAAAATTTGTAAACAAACCACTTAAAACATTCTACATTTCATTAGAAGAATTAAGCAAAAAAGAAGATAATGAGTTACTTAATGAACTACTAGAAAAAGATACATTATCAGAATTATTACAAGATTTAGGAACTTCACTAAATGAACTAATGTAATCAGGTGATAAAATTGAAAACAATTTTAATGAAATTCGCAGCTCCCCTGCAGTCATGGGGTACGAACTCAAGATTTGAGACAAGGCAGACAGATTTTTACCCATCAAAAAGTGCAGTAATTGGTATGATATCAGCAAGCTTAGGATACAAAAGATATGAAACAGAAAAAATAGAAAAACTAAATAATCTTTCCTTTGGAGTTAGAGTAGACCAGCAGGGAAACTTGATGAAAGATTATCACACAGCAAGAAAATATAAAAAAACAGTAGAAAAAGAAGTTGAAAGAACGTACGTTACAAATAGATACTACCTTGAAGATGCAATATTTTTAGTAGCGTTAAGTGGAGAAGATATGCTTGTTGAAGAAATAGAAACCGCTTTAAAATCACCATATTTTCAGCAATTTCTAGGTAGACGTTCATGCCCTATAAATTACGATTTTATACTTGGATTAGAAAATAAAGACTTATTAGACATACTTAATTCGACAAATTGGTTAGCATCACAGTGGCAAAAAAAGAAAATAAAAAGCAAAGAGGTAGATTTACAAGCCTATGTAGACTCACATTTATTAGACAATAAACAAATAAAATATAGACAAGATAGAGTAATTTCATTTTCTCAAAAAGACAGACAATTTGGGTATAGAGGTGAAAGCTTTATAAATATTAAAGTAAATAATGAATTTTTCAAAGAGAAAAATGTGCAAACAGCTCACGATATATTTTCAAGCTTAGGAGATTAGAAAATGTATATGTCAAGAGTAGAAATAGACGTGGAAAATAGAAAGAAAATAAAAGACTTAATCCACTTGAGTGCAATACACAACTGGGTAGAGACAAGTTTTCCAAATGAATTTGAAAAAAATCTTAGGACAAGGAAACTTTGGAGGATAGACAGGCTAAACGGCAAAACTTATTTAATTTTAGTTAGCCAAACAAAACCGAATTTAGCCATATTAGAAAAGTATGGAGTAGAAAATACAGCACAGACAAAAGACTATGACAAATTTTTAGATGAATTAAAACAAAATCAAAAAATGAAATTTCGTATAACATTAAATCCAGTGATTACAAAGTCTATGGGAAAAGGAAATAGAGGTATAGCCCAGCCGCAGTTAAAAATTAAAGACCAAGAAAAATTTTTGCTTGATAGAGCAGAAAAAAATGGTTTTAGAATAAAGCAAGGAGAATTTTTAATAACTCAAAGAGGCACAGAAAAATTTGAAAAAAAAGGTCAAAAAAGTGTAGACCTAGTAAAAGCCGTTTATGAAGGAACACTTGAGATAATAAATGTGGAGCTATTTAAACAAACTCTAATTAATGGCATTGGAAAGAAAAAAGCCTATGGATTTGGTCTTATGACAGTTATACCATTGGAGTAGATATGCGAAAACAAATTGGAGCAAAGAAAACTGAGTTAATTGAGCTGCCAAAAATCAGTGATAGAGTTACATTTATTTATGTAGAGCACGCAAAAATAAATAGGATAGACAGCTCAATTAC
>QWCK01004998.1_pt1 | contig 12460 bp, 10 predicted proteins | sample 1972571 | NCBI WGS metagenome assembly QWCK01 (sample SAMN09866710, study PRJNA288562) | Human gut metagenome isolate term2_stool, whole genome shotgun sequencing... | isolation source: gut | host: Homo sapiens | place: USA: California
AAATTCCTACCAGGATCTCTTCAAGATAGACGTGAAGTCGATATAGAAAATGAAAGAATGATTGAAGAAGGCAAAGAGGCTGCAAGTTATACTCAAGAACTACTAGGTATAACAAAAGCATCTCTAGCCACAGAAAGCTGGTTATCAGCTGCATCCTTCCAAGAAACAACTAGAGTTCTTACAGATGCATCAATCAAGGGTAAAATAGACGACCTAAAGGGACTAAAAGAAAATATCATCATTGGTAAACTAATCCCAGCAGGTACAGGACTAAAAACCTACAACGACGTAGAAATCGACTATGAAACAAAAGAAGCAGAAGATGCACAAATTGCTATGAATATCGAAGCGATTGAATCTGAAGACGAAGAAACTGTCAAAAACTAAATAAATAACAAAGCTACAGGATGTACTCTGTAGCTTTGTTTTTATAACTAGCTATAAATTGTAAATTAATTACTATATATAAAATAAACAGAAAATTACACTAAAAAACCTAAGCAAGCTTAGTCATGCTTAGGTTTTTTTCTATCTTAAATATTCGTCTGATCTTTTAAGTCCTTCTATTATTTCTAGGTTTTGTGGGCAGATTCCTTCGCATTTGCCACATTCTATACATTCTGTTGGACTTACTCCATCTTTTAGATATTCTTGGTAATCTTTCTTGCTTTTTTCTTCTTCGTCATACAAGTATGCCTTATTCCATAGTCCAAACACCTTAGGGATATTGATTTCTACTGTACAAGGTAGACAATATTCGCAAGCGGTACAACCTATTTGTTCACGGGATTTGTAGATTTTTCTTGCATTTTCATAGAAAGATTCATCTTCCTTAGTGAGGGAATTATAAGAAACTTCGCTTGCTATTTCAAGGTTTTCCCTAACTTGATCTATATCGTTCATTCCACTTAGAACAACCATTACATTATCTAGGCTAAGTGGGAATTTCAATGCTTCTTGGGCAGGGGAGAGGTCTGTAAATTCTTTGAGTGAATTTTTGATTTCTTCTGGTGGATTTGCAAGTCTGCCACCTTTTACAGGTTCCATTATAACCATAGGAATTCCCATATCTTTAGCAAGATTGTAACCTTTCATTCCCGCTTGGTAGTTTATATCAAGATAGTTTAATTGAATCTGACAAAAATCCCAAGGATAAGCTTTTATTATTTCTTCAAAGGCAGGATATTCATCGTGGAAGGAAAATCCTACATTTTTAACAAGTCCTTTTTCTTTTATATCATTTAGAAAATCAAATACACCAAGGTCTACCATTTGTCTAAATCGTTTGATATCTAGGGAGTGAAGCAGATAAAAATCTAGGTGGTCTGTCCTTAAATTATCTAATTGCTCATTTAAAATTTTGTAGAAATCATCATATTCTTTGACTAACCAACAAGGAAGTTTGGTAGTTAATTTAATCTTTTCCCTTAAATTATTTTCTTCTAAGAACTCTCCAACGAACTTTTCGCTCATACCATCATGATAAGGATAGGCTGTATCTATATATGTAAGTCCCTTATCAATCGCCTCTAGGATAATTTTACTAGATCTTTCTTTGTCTATCTTTCCATTATCGTCATCCAAAGTTTTAAATCTCATACAACCAAAGCCGAGTCTAGAGATTTTATCACCCTTGTAATCAAAATATTTCATATGTACTCCTTTAATATTACAATTATATCTAATTGTATCATAAAGCTATTTTATAAAGTAGGCTTGATTTAAATTCTCCTTAACTGATTAGTCTTGTTTTGGTATAATTAAAGGTAAGGAGGAGTTATGATAGACAAATCAAAAATTAGAAACGCTTACAAGTCAAATGGATTTCTAACAATCCTTTCCTTCATTATATCGGGAATTATAGTTGGATTAGTTATAGGTCTATTTAAAAAGGCAATCCATCTTCTATCTAGTAAAATGATAAATTTGTTTAATTTATCACATGATAAACCGATTTATATTATTCTTATTTTATTTTTATTTTTACTTATAGGAACTTTTATTTATTTTCTATCAAAGAAAGATCCCTACATAAATGGATCGGGAATACCTATAATATACGGTATGCTTGAAGATAAGTTCGATGTTAAGTCAGAAAAAACTCTGATTAGAAAATTTGTAGCAAGTATTTTAACTATCGGTTCTGGACTAACTCTTGGTAGAGAGGGTCCATCCGTACAAATCGGTGGACTTATAGGAGATATTGTTCACAAACACACAAGATCAAAGGAAGATAAGAGATACTACATAGGTTCATCAGCTGGAGCAGGAATAGCAGTTGCCTTCAATGCACCGATTTCTGGACTTTTATTTACAGTTGAAGAAATATTTAAAAAGACAGATAGAAAGGTGTTCTTATCTACTGCAATTACAGTTTTTTCTGCAGTAATAACAGCAGATGTTTGTTTTGGTAACCGCCCAGCTTTGTTAAATGTACCTAAGTTTGAAATAATGCACCTATCTATGATAGGAATGCTTATTGTGTTGGGAATATTTGTAGGATTATCTGGAGTCTTATTTAACTATTGTATAATTGGATCAAAAGGATTTTTCAAAAAGTTTAAGATTAATCCATATGTAAAATATATGATTCCATTTTTAATAACAGCCATAGTTTTACTCATAGATATAGACTTGTTCTCATCAAGTGAACCCTTTATATTCTTGCCACTTACAGGTAACCCAAGTCTTTTTAGGCTAATCTTCTTATATGTAGCAAAAATACTATTATTAGCTTTAGCTTTTGGTATGGGAGTACCGGGAGGAAGCCTAGTTCCACTACTAGTAATTGGGTCATTGTTAGGAAATATTGTAGCTACAAGCCTTGCTATGGGAGGACTATTAGATCCATCATATATATTTGTCTTTAGCATATTAGCCATGTGTGGACATTTCTCAGCCATAGTTAGAGCTCCAATCACAGCTATAATTTTAGTAGTAGAGATGACAGGTGGAGCCTTTGATTATCTATTAGGTATATCAATTGTAAGCCTTGTAGCTTATAGCGTGGCAGAAATATGTAAATCCAAACCATTTTACGAACACTTGTATGAACTTATGATAAAATAAGAAATTCCATCAATTGATGGAGTTTTTTTATGCCTAAATTAATGAATAATATTTATCTAAGTTAAGATAAATTTAAAACACAACAAGACAATTAATGTACTTGTGGTATAATATAAGGACAGAAAGGAGGGGCTATGGAGAAAGTTTCTACTATGGATAAGCTTAAAATCCTTACTGATGCAGCCAAATATGATGTATCTTGTTCATCGTCAGGTTCTTCCAGGAAAAATACCAAAGATGGTATAGGAAACGGTGCTATGGCGGGGATTTGTCATTCTTGGTCAGAGGATGGTAGGTGTATTTCTCTGCTTAAGGTATTATTTACTAACAAATGTGTTTACGATTGTGAATATTGTATAAATAGAAGGAGTAATGATGTCAAGAGAGCTACATTTAGTCCAAGAGAACTGGCTGATTTGACTATAAATTTCTATAAAAGAAATTATATAGAAGGACTATTCCTATCATCTGCTGTAATTAAAAATCCTGACTATACGATGGAATTACTCATCAAAGTAGCTGAAATTTTAAGATATAAATACAAATATAATGGCTACATACATATGAAGGCAATACCTGGAGCAAGTGAAGATTTGATAAAAATAATGGGTCTATTGGTAGATAGGATGAGTATAAATATCGAGCTTGCCAAGAAAAAGGACTTGGCCCTCCTAGCTCCTGAGAAAAATTACGACTCTATAATATCATCCATGGAGGAAGTCAAGGAAAGAAAAAACCAAGCACAAAATGAAATAATGCTATACAAACACGCACCAAGATTCTTGCCAGCAGGACAGACTACACAAATGATAATAGGAGCGAGTGGAGAAAGCGATCTAGATATAATTAGCCAATCAGAAAATCTGTATAATAATTATTCCCTAAAGAGGGTGTATTATTCTGCCTTTGTCCCTGTAGTTAAGTCAAAATTTACACAAGGGATAGATAAAACACCACTTCTCCGTGAACATAGGTTGTACCAGGCAGACTGGCTTTTGAGGTTTTATGGATTCAAATCAAATGATCTTCTAAATGATAAAAATCCTACCTTTGATCTAAGGATTGATCCAAAGACCAATTGGGCAATTGATAATATTGATATTTTCCCATTAGAGATAAATACTGCAAGTTACAATGAATTAGTTAGAGTACCAGGCTTTGGCAGAGTATATGCAAATAGGATTATAGGAGCTAGAAAATTTAGAAAACTAGACATAACTTCTCTAAAAAATCTTAAAATTTCCCTAAAAAGAGCTAAGAATTTTATCTTAGTTGATGGAAAATATTATGGCATCAAATTTTCATCAAAGGCAGATCTTAAAAACTTAATGGCTTTAGGTGATCCTAAGTCTTATGAGCAACTTTCTTTATTCTGATGAAAATAATAAATTATGATGGGTCGTTGGCTGGACTTTTCACGGTTGTTTTTGATTTTTATGGGGAGATTTTTGATATCAAAATTGAAGTTGTAAATAATCAGCTGGATTTTTTAGAGAAAATATTTATAAAAGCCGATGAAAATAAGGCTAGACGTGTAGAAAAAAAGCTAAGAGAAAATATATCAGAGGAATTTTTAAGGCAGATTTTACTTAACTTTAAGTCCAAGGATACCAACAAAGATGATTTGATAGCTAGAGTCATAAAATTAAGTTTGTATTATGGTAGAGATTATATTACTTCTTCCCACAAATGTGCTATTCGTTTTAGGGAAAACTGTAAAAACTATAGCTCTGAGCTACATACTTACAAGGGGCTTGTGAGGTTTAGACAAATCCAAGAATGTTTTCTATTTGCAGAAATTGAACCAGAAAACAATATACTTATTGATTTGTCCAAACATTTTATAAAAAGACTTCCCAAGGAGAAGTTTATAATTTATGATAGGACGAAGAAGAAAGCACTAATTTCAATAGATAGTAATACAGAAATCGTAGATATAATAGATCTTAATATAGAAGAAACCGAAGAAGAAAAGTTCTTTCAGGATTTGCGGGTTAAGTTTTATGATACGATTTCTATAAAGGAAAGAGCAAATAAAAAACTAATGATATCAAATATGCCAAAAAAATACTGGAAATATCTTCCAGAAAAAAATAAGGGGTTGTTGCAGAATGAATAAATCGTACCGTTATCGTTAGAAGAACCCCAACGGAAAGTCTCACTAAGCCGACGGGCTAACCGCCTCCATGAGCTAGCAGGTATTCCTTGGCCCACCGGCCAGGAGAGGTAAAATTCCCTAAGAGAACCTTCTAACGATGGCACGATGGTTATTCATAGTTTTGCAACAGCCCCTTTTTAAGTGTCTTAGATTAATTTTTTAACTTCTTCTAATGCCTTTTCAAAGTTAACTTCGTTTGTAACTTCTGGAACGTATTCAACGTATTGGATTACGCCTTCTTTATCAACTACAACTATTCCTCTAGCCAAAAGTTTTAGCTCGTCTATTAAGAATCCATATTTTTCACCAAATTCTCTTTCTTTGTAGTCAGAAACCATTTCTAGGTTTTTGATATCTTCATTTGCACAGAATCTTTGTTGAGCAAATGGAAGATCTTCTGTGATTGTAACGATTTTAACATCATCAGAAAGTTCTAAAGCATCTTTGTTAAATTTTTTAGCTTGTAGGGCACATACGCTTGTATCAAGTGATGGTGCTATTGAGTAAACTACAACGCTACCCTTTAGATCTTCTGAATTAAAATCAGATAGGTCGTTTTTTGTAGCTGTAAATGCTGGTGCTTTGTCACCTTTCTTAACTTCTGTTCCGAGTAATGTTACCTTATCTCCTGCAAATGTAATATTCATATATCCTCCTAATATTATCTTTAACAATAATATTATACCCAAATTTTGTTAAAATATTATGTAATTTGTCATAATTTTATGAGAGTGAAAAATTAATAAATAGAAAATAATGATATCTTTATAACAAATATTACAAACAAATTAAATTAATATGAACAATAATATAAGCAACTAGTCACTTAAATTAAAGTTATAAATCCTATTAAATACAAGACTCTATGAAAAAACGGATCTTCTGTGAAATTTCACGAAATCTAAAAATCTTTTATGCGATTTCACTAAATCCCTATATTCCAAGCTTTGTTGACTTATCTTGATAATAGTAATATTATATAGACATAAGATAATACGTTTTCACAAAGGAGGATACTGTGAAAGAAAAAATTCAACGATTTGGTGGTGCCATGTTCACACCTGTAATGTTATTTGCAGTGTCTGCACTACTAATAGGATTTGGAACCCTATTTACTACAGAAGTAATTATGGGACCCATAGCCACAGAAGGTACAGTTTGGTTTGGCATTTGGGATATGATCTTATCCGGTGCATGGGTTGTATTTAATCAATTGCCATTATTATTTGCGATTGCCCTACCGATAGGTCTTGCCAAGAAGCAAAACGCTAGAGCCAGCATGGAAGCATTTGTTATTTATTTAGTTTTCCTAAACTATGTATCTACAATACTAAAACACTGGGGCACTACATTTGGAGTAGATTTCAGCCAAGAGGTTGGAGGCGCTAGTGGACTTGCTATGATAGCAAATATCAAGACCCTTGATATGGGTATGATGGGAGCTTTGTTAATCTCAGGAATAGCAATTTATCTACATAACAGATTTTTCGATACTAGACTTCCAGAAGCTTTGGGAGTGTTCAAGGGTTCTGCCTTTGTGTTAGGTATTGGATTTATTGTTATGATTCCAGTTGCTTTCTTAGCAGTTTTAATCTGGCCTAAGATCCAAGCTGGTATGAATGTATTTAGAGATTTCATAGTAAATTCTGGTACAATTGGTGTTTCAGTTTTTGTACTACTTGAAAAACTACTTATTCCATTTGGTCTACACCACTTGTTGTATGCACCAATGTATTATGATAGTTTGATAGTTAATGGAGGAATATACGCTGCTTGGGCACAAAGCCTTCCACAAATCGCAGCAAGTGCAGCTCCTCTTAAAGAGATTGCACCTTATGCTCAGCTTACAGCTACAGGTTGGTCAAAGATCTTTGGTTGTGTGGGTGTAGGACTTGCTTTCTACAAGACTGCTTTACCTGAAAATAAAAAGAAAATCGCAGGACTTATGATTCCAGTTGTTCTAACAGCTGTCCTAAGTGGTGTAACAGAACCAATCGAATTTACTTTCTTATTTATTGCACCACAATTATTTGTTGTTCATGCTGTACTATCATCATTACTAGCAACTGCAATGAACATTTTCGGTGTAGTAGGAATATTCTCTGGAGGTGCTATAGAAATGGCATCTTTAAACTGGATACCTCTTGCGGCAAATCACTGGAAGACCTATCTTGTAATGCTTGTGATTGGACTTGTAGCAATTGCAGTTTGGTATTTCGTATTTAGTTTCCTAATTACTAAATTTGATTTCAAAACTCCAGGTAGAACTACAGCAGAAGATTCTGCTAAGCTTTATACAAAGAAGGACTACAAGGCTAAGAAACAAGAAGAAGGAACTGAAGGTAAAATTGTAAAATCTGCTGATAAGTTTGAAATAATGGCAGATGAAATCCTAGATGGACTTGGTGGAGCAGAAAACATCAAAGACTTTACCAACTGTGTTACAAGACTTAGGGTAAATGTAAATGACCCAAGTAAAATTGCAGATGATAGTTACTTTAGAGAAATTGGAACATACGGTACTGCAAGAAGCGGAAATTCTATCCATGTAATCGTAGGAATGGATATCCAATATGTTGCAGATGCCTTTGGCGAATTGTTATAAAAATAGAATAGTTAGAAAATAATAAGTTAGAAATAAGAATAAATTTAGCAAAAAAATAAGGAGATTATTATGACACAAAAACATTCAATCGTAGTAGCTGGTGGTGGATCAACATTTACACCAGGAATTATCGGCATGCTTCTAGATAACCTTGATAGATTTCCACTAAGATCAATCAAGCTTTATGATAATGACGGAAAAAGACAAGAAGTAATAGGTAAGGCTCTTGAAATCCTATTAAAAGAAAGATATCCAGAAATTGACTTTGTTTATACAACAGATCCTAAAGAAGGATTTACAGATGTAGATTTCGTTCTTGCTCAAATAAGAGTTGGTAAATATGATATGCGTGATAAGGATGAGAAAGTTCCATTAAAACACGGTTGTATCGGTCAAGAAACTTGTGGACCAGGTGGACTAGCTTATGGTATGCGTTCTATAGGTGGAGTTTTAGAAATTCTTGACTACATGGAAGAATATTCTCCTGAAGCTTGGATGTTAAACTACTCAAACCCAGCTGCAATTGTTGCTGAAGCTACAAGAAGATTAAGACCAGATTCAAAGATTATTAACATCTGTGATATGCCAATTGACTTAATGTACAAGATGGCAGACATGGTAGGACTAAAAGAATGGCAAGAACTTGACTTCTCTTACTATGGTCTAAACCACTTTGGTTGGTTTACAGAAATCACTGATAAAAAAGGTAACGACCTAATGCCACAAATCAAAGAACACGTTTCTGTAAATGGATTTGCAGATGGAATCGGAACAAGCCAACACCTTGATCCATCATGGGTTGAAACATTTACTAAGGCTAAAGACGTTTATGCCCTAGATCCAGAAACAATTCCAAACACTTACCTAAAATACTACTTCTACCCTGACTTTGTAATGGAACACACTGATCCAGAACACACAAGAGTAGATGAAGTAAGAGAAGGAAGAGAAAAAGATGTATTTGGTTTCTGCCAAAATATAATTGATAAGGGAACTGCTGAAGGAGTTGAAATCGAACTTGATGCTCACGCAACATACATCGTAGACTTAGCTATAGCTCTTGCAGAAAACACAAAGGAAAGATTCCTACTAATAGTAGAAAATAACGGAGCAATCCCTAACTTCGATCCAACAGCTATGGTAGAAATCCCATGTCTAGTTGGTAAAAATGGAATCGAAAGAATCAACCAAGGTTACATTCCACAATTCCAAAAGGGACTAATGGAACAACAAGTATCTGTAGAAAAACTTGTAGTTGAAGCTTGGGTAGAAGGAAGCTACCAAAAAATGTGGCAAGCACTAACTCTTTCAGCAACAGTTCCATCAGCAAAAGTTGCTAAAGAACTATTAGACGACCTAATAGAAGCAAACAAAGGCTACTGGCCAGAACTTAACTAATAAAAAAATCCATCATAATATTAAAAATCTCTACTTAGCGTATAATGCTAGTAGAGATTTTTTGATTTGAGGTGATTGAAATTAGCTTAGAAAAACTTATCAGAGAAAATGAGAAAAAATTTACCCAAACTGACTACACCATAGCCAACCAAATCCTAAAAGAAGGATTAAACTACAACTTAACTATCAATGAGTTTGCCAAGTTGTGCTATACATCCAGGACTTCCGTTTTAAGGTTTGCCAAAAAACTCGGTTTTAATGGCTATAATGACCTAAAATACTACATCCTAAATGAGGCTATAGATATAGTATCAAGCACAACCAGTCCTGTAGACGGCAAGTTGGCTGACCTTTATAAAAGGCTTAGACAGGTAAAAAGAGCCTTTGTCTATGGCAATGGAGCCTACGAAAATATAATAAAAGCAGCTATCAAAAGATATCTTTTTGACCTAGATATCCTTGCGGAAACCTATGCAGGAGCCCAGGAGATTGTAGCTTTTTATGGGGAAATGTTAAAGGATAGTCTGGTAGTGATAGTTGATTTTAACCAAGATAAAAGAAGTAGGGAACTTATGTTTCAAATAGCTAGTATAGATTGTATAAAGCTAATTGTAGGAAGTGAGTACCAGTCCATGACCAAGAGTGATTATAATATATTCTTGCCAGAAGAGAAGAGAAAGCTAAGGTTAATTAGCCCCTACATCCTTGAACTTGAGAAGTTTTTTGCAGGATATTTGGAGACCTTATAGATGTTTTTGCTAAATTTATTAAGAGAAAACTACGACAAACTAAATAAAAATGACCTTAGAATTTATTCTTACATAGTTCAAAACAAGAACGAAGTAATAGACTTAAGCATTAATAAGCTAGCTGATACATTGGATTTAAGCACCAGCTCCATTATGACTTTTACCAAAAAACTGGGTCTTGAAGGCTATAGCGAGCTAAGATATTTGGTAAAATGGTCGGAGGATGAGTCTAAGGCAAGCTTTGATGATAATGAGATAGAATATACAAAAAATGACATTAATCTAACCATGACCATGATGACCTCCTTAAACCTATCTGGGCTTTTTGAAAGCATAAATACAGCTGAAAATATTTATGTTGTAGGTAATGGTTATACCCAGCTAAATGTAGCAGAAGAGCTTAAGAGAAACTTCCTAAATGTAGGAAAAATTTTAAATGTAATAGATGACCCAAGCTCTTACGAAATTTATAAAAATTCTTTAAAGGATGGGGATGTTCTTTTTGCCTTATCCTTTAGCGGAGAGAATAGGGAGCTGATAGATTTTATCAATAGTTTAGATGAAAAAATATATATAGCCTCTATCACCAAATTATCTAACAACACCATATCTCATATGTCTGATTATAATATTTCCTTTGTGACCCATGAAGTTTTTGACTTTGACCAAAGGATGAAGATCTCTCCCATATCCCAATTTTATGTAGTGATTGACTTTATAATTCTAAAATACCTATCTTATATAGAAGGGGAAAATAAAAAGAGGATCTAGATCCTCTTTTTATAATTTATATTCATTAACAACTATATCCGCTATTCTCATAGCAGTCTTTTGGATGCACCTTGCATCATTATTATCTAAGTCAGTATTTGTGATAATCATTCCACTTATGAAAAGATTTTTCAAATAACCATATTTTTTGCTTAATGGACTGCACCTTGGCCAAGTTACAGCAATTCCCTTATTATCCTCATCTGCCATTACCATTTCGTTTTTATATAGAGATTCATATAGAGGAATTTTCTTAGATAGACTATCCAAATCAAGGTCAAATCCAGTACAGTTAATGACAATATCAGCTGACTTTTCCTTATCCCCAACTAAAGTAAAACTTCCGTCCTTATTTTTAGATACAGACTCACTATTAGTTATGATATCTATTTTATCTTTATCATATGCATCAAGTAGTAGTTTCATGCTATTGAGTGGAGTTTTACCACCTAGAAAGGCCAAGTAATGGTAGTACTCATCCATATATTTTTTTCGATCAACTGGGTTCATATAATTGACTAAATCAGCTATATATAAGGTAAATTGGATGAAATAATCTTCTGTAAAAGCTAAGGCTTGGTCGTTTTCCCTAATTGCCTTCCTTGATAAATCTAGAGTGTGATCTTTGTAAGTGTTGTAGGCATATTCTAAATAATAGCCAGCTTTTTTGAAATCATCTCTAATGGTATCAAGCAAACAATCTAATTTGATACGAGAATCAGCTCTAAGTTTATCATCAATCCACTCTTGATTTGGTGTGTAATAATCATAAATATTTCCTTCATAAGGAATATCGACAATTTTGTATTCATTCTCTCCTGTGAAAAAGTTTATTGTTTTATCTAGATTCTTTTTCTCATGAAGATATCTAAAGACATCAGTAGATGAGGCAGAAGTGCCGAGGATTGCTATACTTTTATCGTTTGGAATATCTTTGAGTTTTTCTTCTAATGGATATGGATTTTCGATGTAATTTTTCTCTCCTTTTAACTTATAAGGGTCATTGTAGCAAGTTGCACCAGTTGCAAGAAAAACAAGCTCATAATTATTGCTGTGATTTTCGCTAACTATTTGATAACTCTCTTCTCCTTCTGACAAACTAACATTAATTTCAGTTACTTCTTCATTTATAATATTTATAGAAGGATCTTTTAAGTAGGCTTTTGCCATATCTTTTAGATATTCTCCAAAATAAACTCTAGGTGCCATTTTTTCTTCTGGATCAAGTTTTTTACCGTGTTCATCCATCCATTTAGGAAAATCATTCCTTTTATATAGAGGATAGACCATTTCAGTGGAATCTACATTTAGTAGTTTTACGAGGCTGTCATCTTCATAAGGTAGGCCCACAGGATATTCATTTCTTTTTTCGTAGATATCAATTTGAAGGTTGTCATTTTTCTTTTTATCTAATATTTCTTTTAAAAAGGAAAATCCTGAAAGAGCAAATCCAACTATAGAAATTTTCATATACGCTCCTTTTAATTATAATTGTTGGTAATATTATACAAAAGCTTAGAAATATAAGCAATTTACTTGACAATTATATTGAAAGCATGTAGAATATTTAAGGATTGGCATATATTGCCAATTATTTAATTATAAAAAGAAAAGGAGGTGCATTATGCCTACAATCAATCAACTTGTTAGAAAAGGTAGAAAGAGCGAAAAATCTAAATCAGATACACCAGCTCTAGGTTACAACTACAA
>QWCK01009075.1_pt1 | contig 12460 bp, 7 predicted proteins | sample 1972571 | NCBI WGS metagenome assembly QWCK01 (sample SAMN09866710, study PRJNA288562) | Human gut metagenome isolate term2_stool, whole genome shotgun sequencing... | isolation source: gut | host: Homo sapiens | place: USA: California
AGAGGTAGCGATGGTCTCGACACCCACCGGACCGCCCTCAAACTTGTCCATGATCGCCAAGAGGATCTTCCGGTCGATCTGATCCAGCCCGTACTCGTCGATATTGAGCGCCTCGAGGGCATAGCATGCCACCTCGTGCGTCACCTTGCCGGTCCCCTTGACCTGCGCGAAGTCGCGCACTCTTCTTAGGAGTGCATTGGCCACACGTGGTGTGCAGCGACTGCGATTGGCGATCTCTGTCGCCGCACGCTCCTCGCACTCAATCCCCAGGATGCCGGCACTACGGAGGACGATCTCCCTCAGCATCTCCGCATCGTAGTACTCAAGGTGCATGTTGATCCCAAAGCGGTCCCGCAGCGGAGCGGTCAGGAGACCGCTACGTGTGGTGGCACCGATGAGGGTAAAGGGCTCAAGGTCAAGGCGAATGCTCCTCGCCCCGGGACCCTTGTCGATCAGGATGTCAATCCGGTAGTCTTCCATGGCAGAGTAGAGGTACTCCTCCACCACGGGCGGCATGCGATGGATCTCATCGATGAAGAGGACCTCTCCCGGCTCGAGCGAGGTGAGCACACCGGCGAGGTCTCCCGGCTTATCCAGCACCGGACCTGAGGTGACCTTGATCCCCACACCGAGCTCATTGGCAATGATCTGAGAGAGGGTGGTCTTCCCCAGTCCGGGCGGACCATGGAGCAAGACGTGGTCGAGCGTCTCACCCCGCATCTTCGCCGCCTTGACAAAGACGCTGAGGTTGCCGACCACATCGGGCTGGCCGGTGAAGTCCTCAAAGCGCTGCGGCCTCAGGAGCTTGTCGGGATCCCTTCGCCCATCCTCTGAGAGTGAGGGGGGTAGTGGATCACTCCCGAGCTCGACACCACGTATATCGAAGTCCTCCAGACCCTCTATCTTACGATCCTCGTCACGCATGTCGTCCGATCTCCTCTGTCAGTGTCTGCGACCTGATCGGTTACCGCCACGACCGCCACCACGGTGTGAGTCGTAGCCTCCCCTACGATAGTCGTCATGAGGCTGACCGGCCGGCTTATCCGCTAGCTCAAAGTCGAGGAACCTCTTCTGGAGATCGGCACGTGCGACACGTATCTTGATCGTATCACCAAGGGCATAGCGCCGACGGGTGTTGATGCCCACGAGCGCCATAGTCTTGTCGTCGTACTCGTAGAAGTCATCACTAAGGTCGCGGATCGGCACCAGTCCTTCGCAGCCATTCTCCTTGATCTCCACAAAGATCCCGAAGTCCTTGACACCACTGACCATGCCCTCAAACTCCTGCCCCAGTCGCTCCTGCATGTACTCGATATGCTTGTACTTGACCGAGGAGCGCTCCGCATCGGCAGCCGTCTTCTCCATCTCAGAGTCGTGCTCACAGATGGCATCGAGGTCGCTCCTGTCGGCACTCTTCCCGGTGGTCATATACTGCCACAGGAGTCTGTGGACCATCATGTCAGGATGGCGACGTATAGGGCTGGTAAAGTGGGTGTAAAACTCAAATCCGAGCCCGAAGTGGCCAATATTCTCTGTCTGGTACACAGCCTTGGACATCGTGCGGATCGCCAAGATCTGGATCACATTCTCCTCCGGCTTCCCCTTGATCTCCTCGAGGAGCTTATTGAGATTGTCTGAGATGGACTGCGCATCCCCGGTGTAGATAAACTTGTACCCCAAGCGCCCTACGTACTCGGCAAAGTTCTGCAGCCGCTCCTCATCGGGTCTATCGTGCACGCGATAGATAAAGGGCGGGACCTTCTCGTCCCTCTCCTTGGCCAGCTTGGCGATGTGCTTGGCGACGGTGCGATTGGCGAGTAGCATATAGTCCTCAATCAGCCGATTCGCATCGGTATTCTCCTTGACATGGACGGAGATCGGCTTACCCTTCTCATCGAGGTCAAATACCAGCTCCTCCTGCTCAAACTCGATCGAGCCATGCTCGAAGCGCTTCTTCCTCAGCGCCTTCGCTATTTCGTCCAGCCTGTGGACCGCCTCCTCCACCTCGGGCGTCACACCGGGCTGCCCATTGATTACCTCCAGCACCTCCTCGTACTTGAAGCGGTAGTCACTGTGGATCACTGTGCGGGCGACATGGTAGTCCAGCACGGTGCCGAGGGGATTCATCCGGAAGATGCAGGAGAATGCGGGTCTGTCCACACCTGCACGGAGGGAGCAGAGGTCGTTGCAGAGTCGCTCCGGCAGCATCGGCACGGTGCGGTCAACCAAGTAGACGCTGGTCGCACGCTGCGAGGCCTCCTCATCGATAGGGTCTCCGGGGGTGACGTAAGAGGTGACGTCGGCAATGTGGACACCCACTTCGTAGGTGCCGTCTCCGAGGTCCTTGTAGGAGAGTGCGTCATCGTAGTCCTTCGCAGACTCCGGATCGCAGGTAAAGGTGAGTCGGTCGCGGTAGTCCTCTCTCTTATACTTCGGGTCGTATGCTATCTGCTCATCGAGGTCATTGGCGTACTGCTCCAGATTTTCCGGATAGGAGTAGGGCAGACCATACTCTGCGAGTATCGCATGCATCTCGGTGTCGTTGCTCCCCGGCTCTCCGAGGCGGGAGATCACCTCACCGACAGGGTTCTTGGCATGGTCCGGCCACTCCAGCACATGGACCAGTACCTTCTCGCCATCCTGAGCGCCATTGAGGTTGCGATCCGGGATCAGGATGTCGTTGTCCAGCTTACGGCTGTCCGTGATGAGGAAGTTGTAGCCGTGGCTGATCGACATGACGCCGACGAAATTGGTCACCACCCGCTCCAGTATCTCGATCACCTCACCCTCGATCTCCTGTCCCGGGCGAAGGGCCAGCAGCTGCACCATTACCTTGTCGCCATCAAAGGCGTGGGCAGAGTTTCGCTCCGCCACGCGGATCGGGTCGCTCCCATCCTCGGGGAAGAAGAAATTGTGTCCCTTGCCTGCCTTGCGGCGGAAGGATCCGACCAGCTTCGTATTCTTTGTCCTATAGATGTACTCGTCACTGGCGGCACCTGCCTGGATGAGCTTCTCGCGCATCAGCTGATCAAGCACCTCTTTGACCATCTGTCTCTCCGATCCATCATCAGCGCCGACCTTCTCGCAGATCTCGTCGACAGATACACAGACATTGGCATGGCTGGTGAAGTAGTCGATGACATCCCTCCTGTAGCGAGAGAATCCCCGCTCTTTCTTACTCGGCTTGTAGGACGACTCCCTAAATGCCTGACTACTCTTATCTTTTCTTGACTTAAATTTCTTACCCATCGATTCTTCTGTGTATCATTAGTGACTGACAAAGTTACCCAAATTTCCACACCTCCTGCTCTCCTCTCTCACGACCCTTCGGGGGTATGTCTGAGCTGCTCCTCAAGTGCCCTCCTGACCGGTGTCTGTGTGGGTGAAATCTAATACCGATATTAGGCTTCTCTAATATCGGTATTAGTGTCACCTAATATCGGTATTAGATAAGCCCCTCCAAAAAAGCCAGAGAGTGCGAAAGTATAGACCAGGGTAATTGTTAGTCGCTCTATTGGGGCTGCTTATCTGCTTGCGTGGCTTATCACTGCGGGGTACTATCTGACCTACGGAAAATCTTCCGTGTAGTCTGTTGCATCAGCTCTCTCTCCCCATTCTCATAGACCCTGTATTCACGCTGTGTTATCCAATAATCACCCTCGTACTCGTACTCGTACTCGTACTCGCACTCATAGTAGGCATATTCGGTCGGGTGCCACGGCACATCCTGAGATGCCTCTCTCTCGCTTATCATGTCTCCGTGAGAATTATACTCGTAAACTTTGTAGTAATAGAGTCTTCCGTCAATAGATTGGCGCTCAAAGATTATACGGCCACAATCGTTGTACTTAATATGCATACTCCAGTGCCCACCAAACATATAGGTCGGTAGGCCTCTGAGGTTATGAGTGATATTATGCTGATCACTAAGGATCTTCCCAGTGTCCCATACTGCCATTTCCTCAATACACTTGTTGCCAAGGTATTTGAAAATACGTCTGATGCCATCTGAGCGGACAACACTATCTACGAGCAGGCTATTACCGGTATAATAGTATTCTTCCCAATCTATATCATATGCGACAAGGGCCAGGCGACCGAGGTTGTCAATAAGGTAGATCGTCTTTGATTTCTTATTGTAGTCATACCTAGACGGGCTGATGGTGGTATATACCTCCTGGACCATATAGACATCGTCAGGTAGTCTATTATCGTCCCTCCAGCTTCTTACGCTTGAGGATGAGTTACAACTGCATGCGAGCAGGAGGATGGATGTGACTGTAAGTATTCTCTTTATCATATGTTACTTTAGTCAGTAGGTATTGCCTTGACAGTGGAGAGCTGTCGTATGGAGTCCCCGAGCACTTTATAAGTTGCCTTTTCTTCCAGATCTGAGTTGGCTGAGCTGCAATTGTAGTGTTTGTCCCCGTCCTCATCCGTGGAGACCTAAGTAAGTTGCTTAGTCATACGTTGTCCGTCATCAGTGAGGATCCCTACTATGGAAATAGCCTCCATTTTGCACGACCATATTACCGGTTGTTGTTATTGGGTCGAGACTAATCTCATCACCTAAAGCCCTTAAAACTCACAAGTAAAGATAGGTAATCTCGCAAGATCTGCATAGTTTTTTTTGATAAAATGTTAAGTGCTACATGCTCTTATCACAGTAGGCGGATTTTGCGCGATATTTGCGGGGTAATGTGGTAATATTGATCAAGTAGGCTACCCTTTTGATGCATCTCTTGCGGTCTATAGAGATCCTATATCTGCAAAAAAAGAGGAGAATGGTCTGTAACCGCTGATGTATAGCAACTTACAACCATTCTCCTCTCTGTGGTCCCACACGGGCTTGAACCGAGGACTCCCGATTATGAGTCAGGAAAAGAGAGCTTATAAGCCGCTGAATAGGTGGTGTTTACGATGTTTTCAGCATATCCGTTGCGCAAAAATTGCGCAGTCACTTGCGCTTTAGGGTGCGTGTGGTGGTCTCTCGGAGCTCCCTCGGGCCATCTTGACGGCTCTCATACTTTTGGCGGGTGATCCAGTAGTCCCCGTCAGGTGCGTAGCTGTATACATACGTCCAGATGGTAGTCTCTCCGTATGAGGTCTCGGTCTCTCGGATCACCTCCCCTCGGTCGTTATACTCGCTGTCGAGCTGCATCGTCACCTTACCGGTCGCCTTATACGTATAGCGGGACTGCGTTACCCTGCCCTTATCGTCATATGTCCACGCTATAGAGTAGTCATCAGCGTCCTGCTGTATCTGTTGCCCTCTCGGGACCGCACAACGCTCCTCCACGCCATTACCATCCTCAACAACACAGCTATCAGGCATTACGTTGTCGCCCTGATATATGTAGGTCTTAGAGGACATACTAAAATCGGTGTCAATGCTTATCTCATCCACCACCCGACCGATGTCATCCAGCGTAAAGCATACATCATAGTGTTGGCCGTCAAGGTCAGTGTCGGGTAGGCTGATCAAGGTCTGCTCACATACCTCGGTTACGTCTGCAGGCAGTCTCTGCTGATCTCTCCAGCTATCAGATAAGGTGTCAGCATTGCCACTTGAACAACTGCATGCGAGCAGGAGGATGGATGTGGCTGTAAGTATTCTCTTTATCATATGTTACTTTAGTCAGTACGTATTGCCTTGACAATGGAGAGCTGTCGTTTGGAGTCCCCGAGCACTGTAAAGATATATAATCTCGCTTGATCTGCATAGCTTTTTGATGAAATGTTAAAGGCAGCTTATCATAGTACACCGGTTTTGCTGGAAAAATGTGGCATTGTTGATCAAATAGGCTGCCCTCCTGATGCCTTTTTTGCGGTCTATGGAGATCCTATATCTGCAAAAAAAAGAGGAGAATGGTCTGTAACCGCTGATGTATAGCAACTTACAACTATTCTCCTCTCTGTGGTCCCACACGGGCTTGAACCGTGGACTCCCTGATTATGAGTCAGGTGCTCTAACCAACTGAGCTATAGGACCAATATCACTGTGCCGGATCCATAAGACCCTTGATATTGTCGCAAAGGTACGATTTTTTCTCTTCTCCTCCGCCCCCTCACACGACAAAAAACCCCTTGCAGACGAGTGCCTGCAAGGGGTTGTGTTGTCGCCCTAAAGGGGCTTAGGAGAAAACTGTCTCTCGACAGCTTTGCGTCCTAATATTAACCTAAAATCTAATACTATGAAAAACACACTGCAAATATAAGCCTATTTTGCTTGATTCGCAAGTTATTTTTTATTGTTTCCATTGCTTACGGAGCAATTCGCGTAAGGGACCAACTACCGTCCTCCTGCAGTAGGTAGAGGAAGCGGTCATGTAGGCGGCTGGGCCTTCCCTGCCAAAACTCGATCCGGTGAGGCGTCACCTCAAAGCCTCCCCAGCTCTCGGGCCGGGGGACCTTTACGCCCACCTTGAGTGTCTCCTTGGCAAACTCGGTCACGATGAACATCCGATTGGGGATCGGGTGGCTCTGGGGCGAGATCCGAGCGCCGACCTGACTCTTGTAGGGGCGCTTGGCGAAGTAGGCATCCGACACCTCAGGGGCGACGTGCCGACAGGTACCCTCGATGTGAATCTGGCGCTGAAGCTGGTGCCAGAGGAAGGTGAGACTCACCTTGGGATTGAGATCGATCTGGTGTCCCTTGCGGCTCTCGTAATTGGAGTAGAAGACGAACTTCCCCTCCTCGGTGATCTCCTTCAGCAGGACCGTGCGGGTACAGGGCTGACCATCGAGAGTAGCCGTGCTGACGATCAGGGCTGTCGGCTCTATCACCTTGAACCTTAGTGCATCCTCGAGCCACTCGCGACACTTGTCGAGCGGATCCTCCGTCATGTCGCTGTGCGAGAGTGAGCCGACGTTGTAGTCGCGTCGGATGTCCTCGAGATTCATTTCCTCTCCCTTATGATTGGTATCTGTCATTGGTTTAGTATTTTAGATAAGATTAGGATTGGCTCTTAGCTCCGCCAGTAGCTGGGGTGGAAGAGTGAGAGCACAGTGAATATCTCCAGTCGCCCCATCACCATCAGTAACGACAGGAATATCTTCGACACGCCGCTCAGCGATGAAAAACCGCCATGCGGACCGAAGACACCCAGGCCGCCACCGGAATTGGAGACACAGGAGACGGCGCAAGAGAAGGAGTCTGTCAGATTGTATCCCTCTGCGGTGACCACGCCGGTGGCAATGATGATAAGGGCTGTATAGGCAAAGAAGAATGAGGTGACCTGCACCACCACCTTGTCGGTGATGACGGTGTTGCCCATTCGGATGGTGGAGACGACGTTGGGGTGGACACGGCGGACCAGCTCCTTACTGAGATTTTTCGCCAAGACCTCGAAGCGGACAACCTTGAAGCCACCCGAAGTGGATCCTGAGCAGCCGGCGACAAACATGCACGCTATCACGATCAGGGCAAAGAAGCTCCCCCAGGCGGAGTAGTCACCAGAGAAAAAACCAGTGGTCGTCCCTAGGCTGGCGACGGTGAAGAGGCTCTTGATGAAAGCATCCGCCCCGGTAAGGTAACCGGAGTACCAGAGCCATATGGCTCCAATGGTTGTCATAATAAGCACCAAAGAGAGGAACCAGCGGAGCTCGCTGTCCTGAAAGAGGCGCTTCGGCTGCCGCTTGACGATCGCAAAGTAGATCAGCGAGAACTGGGTCGCCCCCAGCAGCATGAAGAAGACGGCAACCAGTTCTATATAGGTGGAGTGAAAGAAGCCGATCGACTCGGAGTGGGTACTGAAGCCTCCTGTGGAGACGCACGAGAAGGTGTGGCAGACCGCGTCGTACCAGCTCATGGGACCAATGCCGAAGAGCAGGATGCAGAGGATCGTAAAGCTCACATAGATGACGATGAGCCACTTCGCCATAGTCCCGATATGGGGGTCAAACTTCTGGTGTGTCACCCCGGTCGCTTCGCTATTGAAGATCGTCGTTGCCCTCTGCCCTGACATAGGTATGAGTGCCACAAGGAAGGCGATGATACCCAGTCCACCGAGCCACTGTGTCGATGCGCGCCAGAAGAGAATGCTTCGAGGTATGTCCTCCACCCGAGTGATGACCGTACCTCCCGTGGTGGTAAATCCGGACATGGCCTCAAAGAATGCCGCCGGCGTCGAGGTGATATAGCTGCCCAGCAGATAGGGAAGCATACCGATGAGAGAGACTAAGAACCAGCTGATCGTTACAGTCATGACTCCCTCACGAGAGCCAATATTGGTATTGCCGGGATCCCGGCCGAGTAGGATCAGCAGGGCTCCCACAGCTGCGTCGACTCCTGCAGTGATGGCGAGCGGCTTGGTCCCGGTATCGTGCGGATAGTAGAGCGAGATCAAGAGGGCGATGATGAGGAAAGGGAAGAGCACCATACAGAGCTCGCCCATCGTCCTGAAGACAAAGCGGAAGTTGAGGAGCCGCTTTGTCGGCTGGTAATCATCTACAAAGAAGTCTTCCCTTAGCATTGCTCAGCTCAGCACTTTACTTGAAGAGGTCATCCAGCTCAGTGTCTCTGGCATTGATATTAAAGACGAGGACCGTGTCGCCCGGTTTTAGGACTGTATGCCCCTCGACGAGATAGACCTCCCCATCCCTGAGGAAGCCTCCGAGAGTGATGCTACGGGGGATCTTCAGGTCCTTAATGGGGGCCTTGGTGATCCTGCTGCCCTCCGTGATCACGATCTCCAGGACGTCGCCATGACCGATCGCCATCGTCTTGGCATCAGAGATGTCTATGCGATGGAGATGGCGGATGATCTTACCGGCAGCGATGATCTTCTTATTCACAATGTTGCCGATGCCGAGCTGACTGGCGATGTCGAGGTAGTCGACATTCTCTATCTCCGCCACGGTGCGGGGAATACCCAGATGCTTGGCGTTCATCGTCGCGATCATATTGATCTCCGAGCTGCCGGTCAGCGCAAGGAAGGCCTGTGTGTTGCGGATCCCCTCCGAGATCAGCAGATCGGAGTCGGCGGCATCACCATGGATGACGAGGGTATTGTCGTTGGTCACTTCGGAGAGCTCCCGACACTTCTCCAGATCCCGCTCGATGATTTTCACGCTCATATCGTGCGGCAGTAGCTCCGCAGTGCGTAGTGCGATGCGGCTGCCACCCATGATGATCACCTTCCGCACATCCACCTTAGGCTGACCGCAGTACTCACGGACGGTGTCCAGATTCTGCGTATTGCAGGCGACGTAGACGATGTCATTGACCTCCAGGGTGTCGTTTCCTCTCGGGACAAAGCTCTCCCTCCCGCGGACGATGGAGATGATGTGGAAGTGCTTCTCATCGAGGTCCGACAGCTCCATAAGCCGCTTCCCCAGCATAGGAGAGTGCTTCGTGATGCGAGAGGCGCAGAGATGGAGCCGACCGCCGAAGAGACGCCAGTACTGACGCGTCCACGGCAGACGGAGACCATTGTATATCTCCTGAGCTGCGAGCGCCTCCGGATAGACCATCTCGTCGACGCCGAGACCATTGAAGTAGGGAAGGTACTGAGGCAGGAAATAGTCGTAATTGCTCACCCGGGCAAGGGTCTTCTTGACCCCCATCCGATGGGCGATCATACAGGAGAGGATATTGGCGCTCTCAGAGGGAGTCACCGCAACGAAGAGGTCAGTCTCCTCCACCCCCGCATGCTTCAGCTGACGGATGGAGGTAGGATTACCCACGATCGGCATGATCTCAAGCGAATTGTCATAGGCAAAGTCCACCTTATCCGGATCCTCGTCCATCAGGATCACGTCGTGGTGCTCCTGCTGGCTGATCAGCTTGGCCAGGTGGGTGCCGGTCTCGCCTGCTCCTACAATAAATACTCTCATTGCTTATACTCGCTCCAGGAGGCTCTCCACCTCAGTCATTATCCCCTCCTCATCGATGCCCACATAGGCACGCTGTACCGATACATCCCCATGGCGGATGTACTCATCTCCGACGCCGAGACGGTGGATCGGGATCGACACACCCTGATCAGAGTAGTACTCAAGGAGTGCGCTCCCCATTCCTCCTGCGAGGGCGGCGTCCTCGATGGTGAGGATTTGATCGTACCAAAGGGGGAGCTCATCCAGCTTCTCAGTGTCAAGAGGCTTAAGGAAGCGTAGGTTGATCAGCCCCACGAATTGCTCCTTCTCCTCCCTCAGGCGCTCTACGACACGCTGAGCCACAGCACCTACGGGTCCATAGGTGACGATCACCAGTTCATCCCCCACAGCAAGCTCGTCACTCTTGCCGATCGGCAGCTCCTCCATCGGTGCGTGCCAGTTGCCATTACTGCCCTCGCCGCGCGGGTAACGGATGACGAAGGGTCCCTCATCCTTGTGCTGATAAGCGGTGTACATCATCATCCGCAGCTCCCACTCATCGATCGGTGACATCAGAGTCAGCCCGGGGATCGACCGCAGGTAAGCGAGGTCATACAGTCCCTGATGCGTCATCCCGTCATTGCCGACCAGACCGGCCCGATCGACGCAGAGGATCACCGGGGCTTTCTGCTCCGCCACGTCGTGGATCACCTCGTCGACCGCTCTCTGTAGGAAGGTGGAGTATATGTTGCAAAAGGGGATCTGCCCCTCAAGCGCCAGACCGGCGGAGAAGGTGACGGCGTGCCCCTCGGCGATACCGACATCGAAGACCCGCTCCGGATACTTGCGGAGCATATAGCCCATGGAGCTCCCAGAGATCATAGCGGGAGTGATGCCCACGACCCGGTCGTCCAGGTCGGCAAGGTCGACCAGAGTCTTCCCGAATACCTCCTGAAACTTCTCCGGTGCTCCATTTTTCTTACCCTTCTTTGCCAGCTCTCCGGTGCGGAGGTCGAAGCGTCCCGGAGCGTGCCATAGGACGGAGCTGTCCTCGGCCGGCTTGTACCCCTTCCCCTTGACTGTCTTGACGTGAAGCAGCTTCGGTCCCTCGAAGTCCTTGATCGCCTCCAGCACAGAGACAAAGGTCTCGATGTCATTGCCATCGATGGGGCCGAAGTAGCGCATACTGAAGTCCTCGAAGAAATTTCCCTCGTCGGTCATCAGTGCCTTGATGCTGTTATTGAAGCGCTGAAGATTTCGCTTCCTCGAGTCGGTGAGGAGATTGAGCTTCGAGAGCCCCTTCGCCCCCATATTACGGAGCTTATTGTACTCCGGGCTGGTGATAAACTTGACTAAGTACCGGCTCAGCCCACCTGTCGCTGGGTCGATGGAGATGTGATTGTCATTGAGGATCACGAGGACGTTATTGTGTCGCTCGGAGACGTTGTTTAGCCCCTCAAAAGCGAGCCCTCCCGAGAGAGCCCCGTCGCCGATCACTGCGATGACATGATTATCCTTGTGATCCAGCTTACTCCCGGCAGCATAGCCGACCGCGGCAGAGATAGAGTTGGACGCATGGCCTGAGATAAAGGCATCGTAGATGCTCTCCCCCGGATGGAGGAAGCCACTGATCCCGCCCCACTGACGTAACGTTGGAAATGCCTCTCTCCTGCCTGTCAGGAGCTTGTGTGCATAGGCCTGGTGTCCGACATCCCAGATCACCTTATCCTCCGGGGCGTCGTAGACGTAGTGGACCGCAACGGCGATCTCCACGGCTCCCATGCTGGCTCCGAAGTGTCCCGGAGTCTGGCTCAGCACCTCCGTCAGGTAGAGACGGATCTCACGGCAGAGCTGAGGGAGCTGTGAGCGATCGAGTCGCTTGAGATCCGCAGGAGTGTCGATATGTCTGAGGAGAGAGTAGCAGTCGTCTTTCTTAGCACACATAGCCGTAACATTATTCTTGGCGCAAATATACCCATTTTGCCCCTTTCCCTTTGCCTACGACCTCGCTCTCACGGCTGACACATAGGCGGTGGTACACAAGTTGCCTCCCCACTGAGCGGCAAGCCCCTGATATATCCGGAAGCTTCAGTGTTGCAAATATAGCACCTCCACCGGGTGAGATTGTCTCTCTGTGTCTCTTACTGTCTCTTCTTGACAGGAAAATGCAGACATTGTCCACAGAGTCTCCATCTTGTAATGAAGACGATTCGGGAGCCAAAGCGCAGCAAGGACACTTTACTGTTGACTCATAGCACAAAGAAGGGCCGTCCAAGATAGTAATAAAAGGGGGCGCGCCGGCTAACCGACACGCCCCTCTTGTGCTAATGGGAATGTGCTAAGGGATTACTCAGCAGACTCTGCCTCGTTGCTCTCAGCAGCAGCCTCCTCGCCCTCCTGCTCCTCCTCAGAGGCAGCGACAGGCTCCTCAGCCGGCTTCTCCTCCTCCTTCGGGAGCTCGAGGTCCTCAGGATTCTCGCTGGTGACGATGACAGGCACCTCTACGGCGATATCCTTGTGGAAGCGAATCTTGGCGACGTACTCGCCGATCTCCTTGATGCCGGGCATCTCGATCATCTTGCGATTGATCTCATAGCCCTGAGCCTCCAGCTCGTCAGCCACCATCGTGGTGGTGATGGAGCCG
>QWCK01005003.1_pt1 | contig 12453 bp, 9 predicted proteins | sample 1972571 | NCBI WGS metagenome assembly QWCK01 (sample SAMN09866710, study PRJNA288562) | Human gut metagenome isolate term2_stool, whole genome shotgun sequencing... | isolation source: gut | host: Homo sapiens | place: USA: California
CCGGAGCCGGGCGCGAAGATGAGTGGATCCCTATTCGTCCGGGAACAGATGCCGCACTGGTTAACGGTCTGGCGTATGTCATGATCACCGAAAACCTGGTGGATCAGGCATTCCTCGATAAATATTGCGTTGGCTACGACGAGAAAACACTGCCAGCCAGTGCGCCGAAAAATGGTCACTATAAAGCTTATATTCTGGGTGAAGGGCCAGATGGCGTAGCTAAAACGCCGGAATGGGCCTCGCAAATCACCGGTGTTCCGGCAGACAAAATCATCAAATTGGCTCGTGAAATCGGTAGTACCAAACCGGCGTTTATCAGCCAGGGATGGGGCCCGCAGCGTCACGCTAACGGTGAAATCGCAACCCGTGCTATCTCGATGCTGGCGATTCTGACCGGTAACGTTGGTATTAATGGAGGGAACAGCGGCGCGCGTGAAGGTTCATACAGCTTACCGTTTGTGCGTATGCCGACCCTCGAAAACCCGATCCAGACCAGCATTTCTATGTTTATGTGGACCGATGCCATTGAACGTGGCCCGGAAATGACAGCGCTGCGTGATGGTGTGCGCGGGAAAGATAAGCTGGATGTGCCGATCAAAATGATCTGGAACTATGCCGGTAACTGCCTGATTAACCAGCATTCTGAAATCAACCGTACCCATGAAATCCTTCAGGATGATAAGAAGTGCGAGCTGATTGTGGTTATCGACTGCCACATGACCTCATCGGCGAAATATGCTGACATCCTGCTGCCTGACTGCACCGCTTCCGAACAGATGGACTTTGCACTGGATGCATCCTGCGGGAATATGTCTTACGTTATTTTCAATGATCAGGTCATTAAACCGCGCTTTGAATGTAAGACTATCTATGAGATGACCAGCGAACTGGCAAAACGTCTTGGCGTCGAACAACAGTTTACTGAAGGTCGTACTCAGGAAGAGTGGATGCGGCATCTGTATGCCCAGTCGCGGGAAGCGATTCCTGAACTGCCAACGTTTGAAGAGTTCCGTAAGCAGGGGATCTTTAAAAAGCGCGATCCGCAAGGGCATCACGTTGCTTATAAAGCTTTCCGTGAAGATCCGCAGGCAAATCCACTGACCACGCCATCGGGGAAAATTGAGATTTATTCGCAGGCGCTGGCTGACATTGCCGCTACCTGGGAATTGCCAGAAGGTGATGTGATCGATCCACTGCCGATCTACACGCCGGGCTTTGAAAGTTATCAGGATCCGCTGAACAAACAGTATCCGCTGCAGCTTACGGGTTTCCACTATAAATCTCGCGTTCACTCAACTTACGGCAACGTTGATGTGCTGAAAGCAGCTTGCCGTCAGGAAATGTGGATCAACCCGCTTGATGCCCAAAAACGCGGTATCAACAACGGCGATAAAGTCAGGATCTTTAACGATCGTGGTGAGGTTCATATTGAGGCGAAAGTGACGCCACGAATGATGCCGGGTGTGGTCGCACTGGGTGAAGGTGCCTGGTATGACCCGGATGCAAAACGTGTCGATAAGGGCGGTTGTATCAACGTACTGACCACTCAACGTCCGTCTCCTCTCGCTAAGGGGAATCCGTCACATACAAACCTTGTTCAGGTTGAAAAGGTGTAAGGAGTAACCGATGACAACCCAGTATGGATTTTTTATTGATTCCAGCCGTTGCACCGGTTGCAAAACCTGCGAGCTGGCCTGTAAAGACTATAAAGATCTGACGCCGGAAGTCAGCTTCCGCCGCATTTATGAATATGCTGGTGGCGACTGGCAGGAAGATAACGGTGTCTGGCACCAGAACGTGTTTGCCTACTATCTGTCGATTTCATGTAACCACTGCGAAGATCCGGCTTGTACTAAAGTCTGCCCGAGCGGTGCGATGCATAAACGTGAAGATGGTTTTGTTGTGGTCGATGAAGATGTATGCATTGGCTGCCGTTACTGTCATATGGCTTGCCCGTATGGCGCACCGCAATATAACGAAACGAAAGGCCATATGACCAAATGCGATGGTTGTTATGACCGTGTTGCGGAGGGAAAAAAACCGATCTGCGTAGAGTCCTGCCCGCTGCGGGCGCTGGATTTCGGCCCTATCGACGAGCTGCGTAAAAAACATGGCGATCTGGCGGCCGTTGCGCCGTTGCCGCGAGCTCACTTTACCAAACCGAATATTGTGATCAAACCCAATGCCAACAGCCGCCCAACCGGGGATACCACTGGCTATCTGGCAAACCCGAAGGAGGTGTGAGATGGGAAGTGGATGGCATGAATGGCCGCTGATGATCTTCACGGTCTTCGGGCAATGTGTAGCGGGTGGTTTTATCGTTCTGGCTTTGGCGCTGCTCAAAGGCGACCTGCGAGCAGAAGCCCAGCAGCGTGTTATCGCCTGCATGTTGGGTTTATGGGTGCTGATGGGCATTGGCTTTATCGCCTCTATGCTTCATCTTGGTTCACCGATGCGCGCTTTTAACTCGCTCAATCGGGTAGGGGCTTCAGCACTCAGTAACGAAATTGCCAGCGGTTCGATCTTTTTTGCTGTAGGCGGCATCGGCTGGTTGCTGGCAATGCTGAAAAAGCTTTCACCGGCATTGCGTACGCTTTGGCTGGTGGTGACGATGGTTCTTGGCGTAGTCTTTGTCTGGATGATGGTGCGTGTGTATAACAGCATCGATACAGTACCCACCTGGTACAGCATCTGGACACCGATGGGCTTCTTCCTGACGATGTTTATGGGCGGCCCGTTACTGGGTTACCTGTTGCTGAGTCTGGCTGGTGTCGATGGCTGGGCGATGCGTCTGCTGCCAGCCATTTCTGTTCTGGCACTGGTAGTGAGTGGCGTGATGTCAGTGATGCAGGGCGCAGAGCTGGCGAATATTCATAGCTCTGTGCAGCAGGCCGCAGCGCTGGTGCCGGACTATGGTGCGCTGATGTCCTGGCGGATCGTGCTTTTGGCCGTTGCCCTGTGCTTGTGGATTGCACCACAGCTAAAAGGTTATCAGCCTGCGGTTCCGCTACTTTCTGTATCATTCATTCTGCTTCTGGCAGGGGAATTAATCGGTCGTGGCGTATTCTATGGTTTGCATATGACCGTGGGGATGGCTGTCGCAAGTTAATCAGTAACAACCGGGGTTTCGGCCCCGGTTCGCTTTTATTTCTGCTTCGTTAACGTGTCATAACTGGTCATCAAGTTACGATAATCAGGAATGTGGTTAGAGAACAACGTCGCCAGTCCTTCAATATCATTACGCCAGTCGCGATGCAGCTCGCACGCCACGCCGAACCATGTCATCAATTGCGCACCAGCTTGCGACATGCGATCCCATGCCGAATGCCGGGTAATTTCATTAAAGGTCCCTGACGCGTCAGTCACGACAAAGACGTCAAACCCTTCTTCAATGGCTGAAAGCGCCGGGAATGCCACGCAAACTTCGGTTACCACACCGGCAATAATTAACTGTTTTTTACCTGTCGCTTTGACAGCTTTTACAAAATCTTCGTTATCCCAGGCGTTAATATTTCCCGGGCGAGCAATGTAAGGTGCATCGGGGAATTGTGCTTTCAGTTCTGGAACTAATGGGCCGTTAGGACCGGTTTCAAAACTGGTGGTAAGAATAGTTGGTAAGTTGAAATACTTAGCCAGGTCACCCAGCGCCAGCACGTTATTTTTAAACTTATCGGGTTCGATATCTCGTACAAGGGAAAGTAAACCAGCCTGGTGATCAACAAGCAAAACGGCAGCATCATTTTTATCAAGACGAACATACGGTTTGGTCATCCTCTTCTCCTTTCGAGAGTCAGTGGTACGTCTAAATCGGTCAGACGTGATGCATTGCTCTGAAAGCATAGACGGGAAATATGAGTTTGCTGTGACCATGAAATTTTTCGACTGAACGAAGCGTATGAAATTTGTGTTAGATCAATAAAAACAATCAGATGAGATTAATCGTCTCTTCAGCATTAGCGTTATGAATGAGTAATATAAATCGATAATACCGCCGCTGCGATATGCGCGTATTTTCACCCATTGACAATGTTTTTGGCGGTGGCATGATGCGCATGAAATTTGAACTTCCTCACGGTTTTAATTCATGTCCACGTATACCCGGCCTGTCATGCTTTTGCTGTCTGGCCTGCTTTTGTTGACTCTGGCGATTGCGGTGTTAAATACACTCGTGCCGCTTTGGCTCGCCCAGGAACACATGTCTACATGGCAGGTAGGCGTTGTCAGCTCATCCTATTTTACCGGCAACCTTGTCGGTACATTGCTGACAGGGTATGTCATTAAGCGCATTGGCTTTAACCGCAGCTATTATCTGGCCTCCTTCATTTTTGCCGCTGGCTGTGCCGGCCTTGGTCTAATGATTGGATTCTGGAGCTGGTTGGCTTGGCGTTTTGTCGCCGGCGTCGGCTGTGCCATGATTTGGGTGGTTGTTGAGAGTGCGCTGATGTGCAGTGGGACGTCGCGTAACCGCGGGCGGTTGCTTGCTGCGTATATGATGGTTTATTACGTCGGAACGTTTTTAGGCCAGTTACTGGTCAGCAAAGTCTCAACCGAGTTGATGAGTGTATTGCCGTGGGTTACAGGTTTGACGTTGGCAGGAATCTTACCGCTGTTGTTTACGCATGTCCTGAATCAGCAGGCTGAAAACCATGATTCGACGTCAATTACGTCAATGCTAAAACTCCGTCAGGCACGGCTTGGCGTGAATGGCTGCATTATCTCAGGAATCGTGCTGGGATCTCTATATGGCCTGATGCCGCTGTACCTCAATCACAAAGGGGTGAGCAATGCCAGCATTGGTTTCTGGATGGCGGTACTGGTCAGTGCGGGTATCCTCGGGCAATGGCCGATTGGACGTCTGGCGGATAAGTTTGGTCGACTGCTGGTGTTGCGTGTTCAGGTCTTTGTCGTCATTCTCGGCAGTATTGCGATGCTTAGCCAGGCGGCGATGGCCCCAGCGTTATTCATCCTCGGTGCCGCTGGCTTTACGCTATATCCGGTGGCGATGGCCTGGGCTTGTGAGAAAGTTGAACATCATCAACTGGTAGCGATGAACCAGGCCTTACTGTTGAGCTATACCGTGGGAAGCCTGCTTGGCCCGTCATTTACCGCTATGCTAATGCAGAATTTCTCCGATCATTTATTATTTATCATGATCGCCAGCGTATCGTTTATCTATTTGCTGATGCTGCTTCGCAACGCCGGTCATACGCCGAAACCCGTGGCTCACGTGTAAATGAATTCAAGCAGAGTGTGAACTTACTGTTTCACACTCTGCTTTTCTGTGCACAAAAAAGCGGCAACTTAATAAAGTTGCCGCTTTACGGGGAAATTAGAACATGACCTTATGACCGTACTGCTCAAGAATGCCTTTCACGCGTTCCATGGTCTCTTTCTTCGGTGGTTTAACACCATCGAGTTTGTATTCTTCACCCATTGCCACCCATTTGTGTTTGCCCAGTTCGTGGTAGGGGAGGAGCTCGATTTTCTCAACGTTGCCCATATCACGGGTAAATTCACCAAGGCGATGCGCTGAATCGTCATCGTCAGACCAGCCTGGGACAACAACATAGCGGATCCACACCTTCACATTTTTGTTCGCCAGATATTTAGCGAACTCCAGCGTGCGGTGGTTGGAAACTCCAACCAGATTTTGGTGGATCTCGTCGTTCATCTGTTTGAGATCGAGCATTACCAGGTCGGTTACTTCCAGCAGTTCATCAATCACCGGATCGTAACGACGAACAAAACCGTTGGTGTCCAGACAGGTATGAATGCCTTCTTTTTTGCAGGCGCGGAACCAGTCACGAACAAACTCAGCTTGTAGGATTGCCTCACCGCCGGATGCGGTAACGCCGCCGCCGGAAGCGTTCATAAAGTGGCGATAGGTCACCACTTCCTTCATCAAATCTTCAACGGTAACTTCTTTACCGCCATGCGTATCCCAGGTGTCGCGGTTATGACAATACAGGCAGCGCATCAGGCAGCCCTGGAAAAAGGTGATAAAGCGAATACCCGGGCCGTCTACGGTTCCACAGGATTCAAAGGAGTGAATGCGACCAATAACTGACATTGCGGTGTTTCTCCAGATGTGGCCCATCTGAGGCCGTGTTGGTGCGCAGCTCGAAGGCTACGTCGAGTCTGTTTTGGCAGTCACCTTAAAGTATAGATAGCTGACAAAAAAGGCTCTCGTGCTAAAAAAGGCCCCACTTTCGTGGAGCCTTTATTGTACGCTTTTTACTGTACGATTTCAGTCAAATCTAATTACATAGATTGAGTGAAGGTACGAGTAATAACGTCCTGCTGCTGTTCTTTAGTCAGCGAGTTGAAACGTACTGCGTAGCCAGATACACGGATGGTCAGCTGCGGATATTTTTCCGGGTTTTCCATCGCATCGAGCAGCATTTCACGGTTCATCACGTTAACGTTCAGGTGCTGACCACCTTCGATGGATGCTTCGTGGTGGAAGTAACCATCCATCAGACCAGCCAGGTTGGTCTTACGAACTTCGTCGTCTTTACCCAGTGCGTTCGGAACGATAGAGAAGGTGTAGGAGATACCATCTTTAGCGTAAGCAAACGGCAGTTTAGCAACGGAAGTCAGAGACGCTACAGCACCTTTCTGGTCACGACCGTGCATCGGGTTAGCACCCGGTCCGAACGGCGCGCCAGCACGACGACCGTCTGGGGTGTTACCAGTTTTCTTACCATACACAACGTTAGAAGTGATGGTCAGAACAGACTGAGTCGGGATAGCGTCACGGTAGGTGTGCAGTTTCTGAATTTTCTTCATGAAACGTTCTACCAGGTCAACAGCCAGGTCATCTACACGCGGATCGTTGTTACCAAACTGCGGGTATTCGCCTTCGATTTCGAAGTCGATAGCCAGACCGTCTTCGTCACGAATCGGTTTAACTTTCGCATATTTGATTGCAGACAGGGAGTCAGCAGCAACGGACAGACCAGCGATACCACACGCCATGGTGCGGATAACGTCACGGTCGTGCAGCGCCATCAGAGAGGCTTCGTAGCTGTACTTGTCGTGCATGTAGTGGATGATGTTCAGTGCAGTGATGTACTGTTTAGCCAGCCAGTCCATGAAGTGATCCATGCGCTCCATCACTTCATCATAGTTCAGGACATCGCCTTTGATCGGTTCAGACTTCGGACCAACCTGCATTTTCAGTTTTTCGTCAACGCCGCCGTTGATTGCGTACAGCATGGTTTTCGCCAGGTTTGCACGCGCACCGAAGAACTGCATTTGTTTACCAACGATCATCGGGCTTACGCAGCAAGCAATAGCGTAGTCATCGTTGTTGAAGTCCGGACGCATCAGGTCATCGTTCTCATACTGCAGAGAAGAGGTGTCGATGGACACTTTAGCGGCGAATTTCTTGAAGTTCAGCGGCAGTTTTTCAGACCACAGAATGGTCATGTTCGGTTCCGGAGACGGACCCATGGTGTACAGGGTGTTCAGGAAACGGAAGCTGTTTTTGGTAACCAGGGTACGACCGTCGAGGCCCATACCACCGATAGATTCGGTTGCCCAGATCGGGTCGCCAGAGAACAGTTCATCGTATTCCGGAGTACGCAGGAAGCGAACCATACGCAGTTTCATGACCAGGTGGTCAACCATTTCCTGCGCTTCTTGTTCGGTGATCTTGCCAGCTTTCAGGTCACGTTCGATGTACACATCCAGGAAGGTGGAGGTACGACCGAAGGACATTGCAGCACCGTTCTGAGACTTAACAGCAGCCAGGTAGCCGAAGTAAGTCCACTGGATAGCTTCCTGAGCGTTGGTAGCCGGACCAGAGATGTCGTAGCCGTATTTCGCAGCCATTTCTTTCATCTGACCCAGAGCGCGGTGCTGTTCAGCGATTTCTTCGCGCAGACGGATAGTCTGTTCCAGGTTTACGCCGTTTTCCAGATCAGCCTGCAGAGAGGTGAACTGTGCAAGTTTGTCTTTCATCAGGTAGTCGATACCGTACAGCGCAACGCGACGGTAGTCACCGATGATACGACCACGGCCATAAGCATCTGGCAGACCGGTCAGAACACCGGATTTACGGCAACGCAGGATGTCCGGAGTGTAAACGTCGAACACGCCCTGGTTGTGAGTTTTACGGTATTCAGTGAAGATTTTTTTGATCATCGGGTCCAGTTCGCGGTTGTACGCTTTGCAGGAACCTTCGATCATTTTGATACCACCGAACGGGATAAGAGCACGTTTCAGCGGAGCTTCAGTCTGCAGACCAACGATTTTCTCAAGCTGCTTGTTGATGTAACCAGCGTCGTGAGAGGTGATGGTGGAAGCAACAGCGGTGTCAAAGTCAACTGGCGCGTGAGTGCGGTTTTCCAGTTTAACGCCTTCCATTACTTTGTCCCACAGGGTGGTGGTCGCTTCAGTAGCGCCAGCCAGGAAGGACTCGTCACCCTCGTACGGAGTGTAGTTTTTCTGAATGAAGTCACGGACGTTTACTTCATTCTGCCAGTCACCTTTGGTAAAACCTTCCCAGGCTGTGGCTAACTTTTCATTAAGCTCGGACATGTAACACCTACCTTCTTAAGTGGATTTTTTATTTACTGCGTACTTCGACAACCATTAATGGTGATCGTTTTCACGCAGGTAAATGACCCAGTATGTCAACCCAACCAACAAACCACCGCCGATAATATTACCGATCGTAACCGGAATCAGGTTATCAGTGATGAAATTCATCACGGTCAGGTGAGAAAAATTTTCCGGTGCAGAACCGACAGCGGTCCAGAATTCCGGAGATGCGAAGTCGCGGATTACAATACCCATCGGGATCATAAACATGTTTGCGATACTGTGCTCAAAACCGCTGGCAACAAACATCGCGACCGGCAGCACCATAATGAACGCTTTGTCCATCAGGCTGCGGCCAGAATAACTCATCCATACTGCCAGACATACCATCAGGTTCGCCAGGATACCAAGACAGACGGCCTCAATAAAAGTATGGTGCACTTTGTGGTCGGCGGTTTGTAGGACGTTTAGTCCCCATTGACCATTTGCGGTCATATACTCGCCGGAAAGCCACATTAAAAGTACAAACAGCAGTGCGCCGACCAGGTTGCCAAAATAAACATTTAGCCAGTTTTTCGCCAACTGACCCCAGGTGATGCGCCCACTCGCCTTGGCAACAACAATCAACACTGTGGAAGTAAAGAGATCGGCTCCGCAGACAACACAAAGAATCAACCCCAGAGAGAAGCAAATGCCGCCAACCAGTTTTGCCATGCCGAAGGGCATTGTACCTGTGCCAGTGGTTGCTGTGATATAGAAGACGAATGCGATTGAGATGAAAACACCGGCGGTAATCGCCAGATAGAAAGTCTTAAGCGGATGTTTCGTTGCTTTATAGACACCTGCCTCTTCGGCCACTTTGGCCATTGCAGCAGGAAGTAAAAGATCAAAAGGGTTGTCAGCTTTCACACTAACTCTCTCTTTATTAAGTCGGCGACGAGATACTAACAAAGCATTATAGATGAGAAATTGATATAGATCATATCTCGCCTGGCTTATAGGCCCGTAACTCGCATGGTTTTTATGCAAATACGGAGTAAATATTTGATTATCCAAATAAAAATAAATTTTAAAAATTAACAAATGAGTTGAATTTTTTCCGCATCCTCCGCTAAAACAGTTAATTAAAAGGGAGCACCTGGCGAATAAAGTAACAATATCGATCGTATTTATTAAATACAAATTACCGATATTTAACCTTATAATTACAATTATTTTATTAATGCAAATATATGTAAAGCGGGGCATTAAAAAAACGCCCCGTAATATAACTCAGACGAATCATTAAGCCTACATTGCGTAGGCTATTTGATTTTATTTTGCCCAGAATGCTGCTTTGGCGCGCTGCAGCTTTTCGTAGGCCTTCAACAACGACTGATGTGCAGCAAACGCGTGCAGATCGCTATCTACTGGTTGCAAGCCATAAAACGCCGCTTCGCCGCTCATTGCCGCACTGGCGGCTTCCACGGCATCTGCGCCGTACATGCGAACAAACGCATTCAGATATTGCAGCGGCTGGCGATCTTCTTCCTGCGCCAGTAATAACAACGTTTGCAGGCAGCGATAATAATTGGCGCGTTCCGGGCTGAATACTGATGAGTTAAACTCCATCGTCCATTCGGCCCAGACCAGAGCCTGTTCCAGATCGCCACCAGCCAGCGCCAGCATGGCTTTTAATTCACCGATACGCAGAGTGTACCAGCCGTTATCCGACCCGGTCGCCAGACCCAACAGTTCACGCACGCGGGTAAAGTCATCAAAACCTTCTTCATCCAGTTGCTCGATGAGGTTCAGGTAATCTTCCTTTTCCCACTCGCTACCTGGTAGCGAAAGAATCGTTTCACGTAAATGGCTGCCCATACTGTTATTCGCCAGCCACAGATCTTCAGCCGGATAAATATCGGACATGCCAGGCACGATAATACGGCAAGCGTAGACACCCAGATGCTCGTAATCGGCAATATAAACTTCTTTATCTTCCTTTTTGAAGATAGCCATCAGCGTGGCGAACTCTTCTTCCGTGGTGCCGGAGAAGCTCCAGTCAACAAACGGATAATCGGCATCCTGCTTGAACAGGTCCCAGGAGATTAAACCGCTGGAATCGATAAAGTGCGTTTCGAGGTTGGTATGTTCAGCGACTTCTTCATCATCGAAGGTTGGTGGAGTAAACACATCCAGATCTTTTAGGCCACGACCTTGCAGCAGCTCGGTCACGGTACGTTCCAGTGCAACGCCAAAATCAGGATGCGCACCGAATGAGGCAAAGCAGGTACCGTTAGCAGGATTGAACAGTACCACGCAAATCACCGGATACTGGCCGCCAAGCGAACCGTCATAAGCGAAGATCGGGAAATCTTCCGCTTCCAGCGTTTCGATCGCTTCAACTACTGCTGGATAACGTGCCAGCACGTCTGCCGGGATTTCCGGCAAGCTGATGCTTTCAGCAATAATGCGGTTTTTCACGTAACGTTCGAAAACTTCAGACAATCCCTGAACGCGTGCTTCGTTACGGGTATTGCCAGCAGACATACCGTTAGAAACGTACAAGTTACCAATGATATTCATCGGAATATAAATGGTCTGATTGTCGGACTGGCGCGTAAACGGTAGACCGCAAATACCACGATCTTCGTTACCGGATTGCAGGTCAATCAGCATACTACCGGTCAGTTCATTCTCCGGATCGTAAAATGCGCGCAGACGGTCATCGAGCAGCCCTTCTGGTACATCGTCATTTTCGGTCAGTGGGAACCATTTTTCGTTGGGATAATGCACGAATGGGCCGTTGGCGATGGTTTCGCCCAGCCAGAAGTCCGCAAAAAAGTAGTTGGTTGAGAGACGCTCGAAATATTCACCGAGGGCAGAAGCCAGCGCCGCTTTTTTGGTTGCGCCTTTACCGTTGGTAAAACACAGTGCGCACTCTTTGTCGCGAATATGTACAGACCAGACGTTAGGCACGGGATTCAGCCAGGAGGCCTCTTCAATCTGAAAACCGAGGTCTGAAAGTTTTTGCTGGAAGCGTGCGATGGAATCTTCCAGAGCGGCATCTTTGCCGGGGATAAATGTTTGCGTCATGAAAATCACTTTAGTCGTACGGAAAGCGCGCAATAATACGGGTTTTATCTCAAAGGTGCTATCACCGCCGCCACGCTGATGAACTGTTAGCTATGCTTTTAGCGGATTAACTACGATAAGAGCATAAAAATGAAGGCGTTTGATCTCCACCGTATAGCATTCGATAAAGTGCCTTTTGATTTCCTTGGCGAAGTTGCACTACGTAGTCTTTATACCTTTGTACTGGTCTTTTTGTTCCTCAAAATGACCGGAAGACGCGGTGTGCGGCAGATGTCGCTGTTTGAAGTGTTAATCATTCTGACACTGGGTTCAGCGGCGGGAGATGTGGCGTTTTATGATGATGTGCCGATGGTCCCGGTACTTATCGTCTTTATTACTCTGGCGTTGTTATACCGCCTGGTAATGTGGTTGATGGCGCACAGTGAAAAACTGGAAGATCTTCTGGAAGGCAAGCCGGTTGTCATTATTGAAGATGGCGAGCTGGCCTGGTCGAAACTCAATAACTCCAACATGACGGAATTTGAGTTCTTTATGGAGCTACGATTGCGCGGTGTAGAGCAGTTGGGGCAGGTACGTCTGGCGATTCTCGAAACCAACGGGCAAATCAGTGTTTATTTCTTTGAAGATGACAAGGTGAAACCGGGATTACTTATTTTACCCAGTGACTGTACTCAGCGTTACAAAGTGGTGCCGGAGTCGGCGGACTATGCCTGCATCCGTTGCAGTGAAATCATTCATATGAACGCGGGGGAAAAACAATTATGTCCGCGCTGTGCAAATCCAGAATGGACGAAGGCAAGTCGAGCTAAACGGGTGACCTGACAGCAAAAA
>QWCK01005010.1_pt1 | contig 12446 bp, 10 predicted proteins | sample 1972571 | NCBI WGS metagenome assembly QWCK01 (sample SAMN09866710, study PRJNA288562) | Human gut metagenome isolate term2_stool, whole genome shotgun sequencing... | isolation source: gut | host: Homo sapiens | place: USA: California
TACCCGGGAGCCAAAGTGTATCAAAACCACTCATTCTCTTGTATCGGATTAAAATATCCTGCAATGTATTGTCAAAAGCATGTCCCATATGCAGTTGTCCTGTAATGTTGGGAGGTGGCATCATAATAGTATATGATTTTTTGGACTCATCTATGTTTGCGTGAAAATATCCTTTGTCTAACCAATTTTGATAGATTTTATCCTCAATTTTATGAGGATCGTAAACTTTGTCTATTTGCTCTTTCATCTGTTGCCTCCGTGCAAAAAAATCAAAATAATAATAACATAAATATGTCTGTTCTATCAAGAGACTGAGGCTGACATAATTTCTCTTTTATCTTAAATATTGCTTTATCTTTTTTTTCAGTTTATACTTTCAATGCAAGTATTAATCAAAAATTTTCTGATAAATAAAGCTTTTTCAAGGATGTGTTTTAGTGAAGTTATCAAAAATTATCGAAAAAGAAGTAAAAGAAGATCAAGAAATTACAAATATTGTATATGATTCAAGAAAAGCGAAAAAAGGAACTTTATTTGTTGCCTTAAAGGGATTTTTAAATGACGGTCATAAATATGTAAATGATGCCTACAACCAAGGTTGCAGGGCATTTTTAGTGTCTGATGATGTTGCATTGAGCGATGATGCCGTCGTAATTAAAGCAGAAAACACAAGAAGAGAATTGAGCAGAATCGCTGCGAATTTCTTTTCACATCCATCAAGAAGTATGAAAGTGATAGGAGTTACCGGAACGAAAGGAAAAACAACATTTTGTAAAATGATGTACGATATTCTTAAAAATGCTTCATATAAAGTGGGTTTAATCGGAAGCTTAGGAGTTTTTTACAATGATTGTTTTGAAAGAACTGTAAACACAACACCCGAATCATATGAGATACAGAGAGTATTATCAGATATGAAAAAATCCGGTATCGAGTATGTTGTAATTGAAGTATCTTCGCTTGGATTAAAGCGAAACAGAGTTGACGATGTTGATTTTGAGTATGGTGTTTTTACGAATTTAGGCAGGGAACACATAGGTGGCACGGATCATCCCGACTTTGAAGATTATTTAAACTCAAAGGCTAAACTTTTTTTAAAATCAAAAAATGCCGTTATATATATGGATGATAAATATGCGGATGTTGTAACCAAAGGATGTAAAGGAAAAAGACTTTACTACGGAGAAAAAAAAGAAGCAGATTTGGTTCTGGATACTTGTGAAAACTTTGTATCCAAAGAATTTTTCGGTTCTAAATTCACTGTCTTTGATAATGAAAAAAGTGAAACTTTTTATCTTTCAATGCTTGGAAAATTTAATGCACTAAATGCAACTGGGGCTGTTTTACTTTCCCGAGCTTTAGGCGTTTCTGACGATATATTAAAAAGTACATTGAAAAATATCAGTGTTTCGGGTAGATGCGAACTTCTATATTCTAAAAATGATATTAGAATTATCATGGATTTTGCTCATGAGGGTATGAGCATGGAAAATCTACTTAAAACCTTAAGAACAATTACAAAAGGAAAGCTTACATCAGTATATGGAAGTGTCGGTAATCATGCATATAACAGGAGATCACAACTTGGAACCGCAGCCGGAAAATATGCTGATTTGTCAGTTATAACAACTGATGATCCCGGATTTGAATCTCCTTCAAAAATTGCAGAGGAAATTGCCGAATCGGTAAATAAGGTTGGCGGAAAATACATTATTGAAATTGACAGAGAAAAAGCCATTGACAAAGCTGTATCTATGTTGGAACCGGGGGATGTTCTTGCACTGTGTGCAAAATGTGATGAACCTTATATGAAAATATTAGGAAAAAATATTCCGTATTCCGAGAGGAAAAGCCTAAATAAAGCATTGAAAAAATATAATATGTGAAAAATAAAAGACTTTAAACTTGCCAAAATTTATTATTAAATGTAGAATAATCATAGTTTTATTTAGGAGGTAAAATATGGAAAAATTGTTTAAGCTTAAGCAACACAACACTAATGTCAAAACAGAGATTATTGCCGGTCTTACAACATTCTTCACAATGGCTTACATAATCTTTGTAAATCCCAACATTTTAGGTCCCGGAACTCCGTTAGAACCCGGTCCGGCAAATATGCCACCTGTTGCGGTAATGACGGCGACTTGTCTTGCGGCAGCTTTCGGAACCTTTTTAATCGGTGCTTTGACTAACTATCCTTTAGCTCAAGCACCCGGAATGGGATTAAATGCCGTTTTTGCATACACTCTTTGTGGTGCGATGGGACTTTCTTGGACGGCTGCATTGTCGGCAGTATTTATCGCAGGCATAATTTTTATGCTGCTTACGGTTTCAGGTTTCAGACAGGCTATGATAAACGCAATTCCTCTTCAACTCAAAAAGGCGATTTCTGCCGGAATCGGAATGTTCATTGCTTTAATCGGATTTAATAATTCCGGATTGTTATCATCAAAGACCGGAACAATCATAGGAATGGCACCGCTTAAAGAACCAACAACTTTGCTCGCACTTTTTGGACTTGTTCTTGCAATTGTCCTTGTTGTTTCAAAAGTTCCGGGAGCACTTTTCCTTTCGATTATCGGAACATCAATTGTAGGTTGTATTTGTCAATTTGGATTCAAAATTAATATGGGACTTTCACTTCCAAAATCTTGGGTTCCGACAGTGGATTTCACAACTTTTGGAAAAGCATTTTTCGGATTCAAAGAATTTTTCCAAGCACCCGTCATGGCAATTATTTCGGTAATGATAACCTTGGTTTTGGTTGATATGTTTGATACTGTAGGAACATTAATCGGAGCTGCCAATAAAGCAGGTTATCTTGATAAAGACGGTAATTTGCCTAAGGCTGAAAAAGCTATGTTTGCCGATGCAACCGCAACTGCAGTAGGTTCTGTTTTGGGAACTTCAACTGTTACTACTTATGTAGAATCAACTGCCGGAATTTCAGCCGGAGGAAAAACCGGACTTACATCAATGGTAACAACAGTTTGCTTCTTATTCGCTTTAATTTTGTCACCTGTTTTAGGATTCGTTCCACAAGCAGCAACAGCCCCGGTTTTGATTCTTGTCGGTGTTATGATGTGTTCGTCACTTAAAGAAATTGAATGGACAGATATTGATGTTGCAATTCCTTCTTTCCTAACAGTTTTGACAATGCCTCTTTTCTATTCAATTACTAACGGACTTGCATTTGGTTTCATTTCATACACAATAATTAAAGTTTGCAAAGGCAAATTCAAAGAAGTTCATCCTATAATGTATATTATTGTACTTCTGTTTATTGTTAAGTTCGTTATGGAAAATCTTCATAAATAAAAAATATTTATTTATAAACGGACTCGCTTTGCGAGTCTGTTTTTATTGTTGAATTTAATCTTTAAAATCCAAAAATTTTATGTAAATTGTAGATAATTGTAAATTTTCAAATCTTTTCACTATATATAGTGGTTAAAACTTTGCAAACTAATATTAAAATGCTATAATATTCGAAATTAAGTTAAACGATTTTTTCTTTCCCGTTCATATTACGAGGTGATATTGATTTGGAGAAATTTATTATAAATGGTAATAAAAGACTTGTCGGAGAAGTGGAGATAAGTGGTGCAAAAAATGCAGCTGTCGCCATAATACCGGCAACTATTTTGTGCTCTGATGTTTGCAGAATTACGAATGTTCCTGAAATAAGCGATGTTCACATGATGATAAAAACACTCGATTATTTGGGAGCAAAGATCAATTATATAAACAGACACACAATTGAAATAGATACAAGTTCTATTCGCTTAAACTCTGTTCCATATGAATATACAAGATATTTAAGAGCTTCCTATTATTTTATCGGAGCTTTACTCGGAAGATTCAAAAAAGCAAAAGTCGCAATGCCCGGCGGCTGTAATTTTGGTGGCATAAGACCGATAGACCAACATATTAAAGGCTTTGAAACAATCGGAGCAAAGGTGAATTTGGAAAGCGGCGGAGTTGTTAATGCTGAGGCTGATCATTTAATCGGTGACTCTGTTTATATGGATGTAATATCAGTCGGTGCAACTATGAATACAATGCTTGCGGCAACACTTGCAGAGGGCAAAACTGTAATTGAAAATGCTGCAAAGGAACCTCATATTGTTGATCTTGCAAACTTTTTGAATATGATGGGCGCCGATGTCAGAGGTGCAGGAACAGACGTAATTAAAATACACGGGGTTGCAAAACTTCACGGCTGTGAATATTCCGTAATCCCCGATCAAATTGAAGCGGGAACATATATGGTTGCAGCGGCCGCAACCCATGGTGATGTGACGATAAAAAATGTTATACCGAAACACTTGGAGTCTATATCTGCAAAACTTATTGAATCCGGTTCTAAAGTTATAGAAGGCGATGATTATGTCAGAGTTGTTTCAACAGGCAGACCAAAGCATATAAATATAAAGACCATGCCACATCCCGGATTCCCGACAGATATGCAACCTCAATTTGGGGCTTTACTGTCTGTTTGTGACGGGACAGGTATTATAACCGAAAGTGTCTGGGATAACAGATTCAAATATGCAAATCAACTCGTCAGAATGGGCGCTCAAATCGATGTAAACGGTAAAGTTGCAGTTTTCAAAGGTGTTGATCATTTGAAAGGTGCGCCGATAAATGCCGATGATCTAAGAGCCGGCGCTGCGGCAGTAATCGCAGGACTTATTGCAAGCGGAGAAACTACCATTTCCAATATTCAATATATCGACAGGGGATATGAAGATATCGTTATGAAATTCCAAAACTTGGGTGCCGATATAAAAAGAGTTAATTTCGAAGACGCAAACAAAAGCACAATTGCAGGATAATAAATGGCAAAATTTATAAACTTATATTCATCAAGTAAAGGTAATTCCTCGTACGCCGGAAACAGCGCAGGGGGAATACTTATTGATATAGGAAAATCTTATTCAACAACAAAATCCGCTCTTGAAAGTAATAGAATTTCGACAAACGATATAAAAGCTATATTTATAACACATGAGCATTACGACCATGTTTGTGGTCTTAAAGTTTTTTTGAAAAATAAAAAAGTTCCCGTCTTTGCAACAAGGGGAACTTTAAATGCGCTTTTGGAAAAGGGAATTTTGAATTCTTTGGTTGAATATCATGAAATAGGTTCCGGAACTGAAATTTGTAATATGAAAATAGAACCTTTTGCAACCAGTCACGATTCAAATGAAAGTTGTGGTTATAAAATATATTTCAGATCTGACTCAAGTTTCTGTGTGGCTACTGATACCGGGGAAATAACAGAGGATATGAAGAAAAAAATAATCGGTTGTAACGGAATATTGCTTGAAACTAATTACGATCCAAAAATGCTTAAATACGGTTATTATCCGGCTGCTTTGAAAGACAGAATAGCATCTAATGTCGGACACCTTTCAAATTTTGTTGCGGCGCATTTTGCCGCAGAATTGCTTTCCGAAAATACGACGAGGTTTATTTTGGGACATTTGAGCGAAAAAAACAATTTGCCGAGTCTTTCTTTTAAAGCTGTTACAAGTTCTCTCGGATCTGTCGGCGCAAGAGAGTCTAAAGATTATTTAATAGAAGTGGCATCGCCGATAAAAGGCAGTAAAGCATTTATATTTTAATGAGGTTATAAATTGTTAGATAGTTTTTCGGTTGTATTCGGTCAAGTTTTAATTCTGTTTGTTATGGTTGTTATCGGAATAATATCCGCTAAAGCCAAAATCATAGATGAAAAGTCGGCAAAATCAATTACCGACTTTGTTTTGCTCTTTGTTTGTCCTGCAACAATAATCAATTCTTTTTATAGAAAAGTCGACTTTTCGCAAATTAAAAGTCTCGGTATAGTTGCTTTAGTTTCTTTTATCAGTTTCATTATTTCGATATTTGTTGCATACGTTTTTATAAGAGATAAAAATAAAGCTTCCGAAAAGCTATATAGATTTGCTGTAATATTTTCGAACGCCGGATTTATGGGTCTTCCTTTAGAACAATCTTTGCTTGGAGATCAAGGGGTTTTCTATGGTGCCGTCTATCTCGGAGTGTTTAATATCTTTGTCTGGACTTACGGACTGTTTATGATGAGTTCGGGAAAAGAAAAGTTTTCTGTAAAAAAGATCATTTTAAATCCGGGTGTTTTGGCTGTTTTCATAGGACTTATAATTATGCTTACTCAGATTACATTGCCAAAAATCGTAATTTCGTCGCTTGAAATGTTATCCGATATGAATGCGCCTCTTCCGATGATTATAATAGGGTATTATCTTTCACTTTTGAAAAAAGACGACTTTAAGCAATGGAAGCAATATTATGCAATATTTTTAAGACTTGTCGTTGTACCTTTAATTGTGCTTGGATTTCTTTATATTATAAAGATTGACAAAACGGCTGCTCTTGTTTGTCTTATAGGAGCGGGGACTCCTGTTGCCGCAATTGAAGCTATGTTTGCCGCAAAATATGATGTCGGCGAAAAATCGGCGGCTACATTGGTATCTTTGTCAACACTCTTATCACTCTTAACCTTGCCGCTGCTTCTCAGTTTTGCAAGCATGGTGATTTAATATAAATATATTTACTTTTTCAAAAGCTTTTCAATTTCGGATTGCAAGGTCTCGTAATCCATCATTCCCAAATTCGATCTTTTAATGGTTCCGTCTTTATCTATAATGAAAGTGTGTGGTATGGAACTTACGCCAAACGCCTCCGACGCAGATGTATCTTCATCCAAATAGAGTGGCATATTAATATTATTTTTATTGAAATAGTTTTTGGCGTCATCTTTTTTTTCGCCCAAAGCACCGATTATGCTGACAAAGAGAAATTCAATGTCATCATCTTTACTATATTTTTGGTAAGCTTTTTGAAAGTCAGGAATTTCTTGTCTGCAAGGCGGACAATGACTTGAAAAAAAGTTAAGGACAACTGTTTTTCCGGTAAAGTCAGAAAGCTTTACTTTGTTGCCTTTTATATCTGTAACTGTGATATCGGGGGCTTTTTCGCTTGTGTTTTTTTCGATTTCCGTGTTTTGATTTGACGGGGAGGGTAATACATTTATATTTTTTTTATTCAAATACCAAAACACCGCTGAAAGAATTATCAGAACAATAATAACGGCAAGTAAAACAATTTTTTTAGTTTTTTCTTTCATCATAAACTCCTTATATTAATTGAAAAATGATTAATATTCCCATAATAATCAAAATGCTTCCACTTATTTTTTTTATGATTTTATAATGCTTTTTTATAAACGAAAAAGTCAGGGTTATTTGATTTAACAAAAGAGCAGATACAATGAAAGGAATACCGAGTCCGAGAGAAAAACAAAAAAGCAACAATGCTCCTTTAATATGACTTCCGGCGGTTGCTGCGGCTATTAAAGCAGAACTTAAGTAAACGCCCAGGCAGGGTGTGAAACTCAAAGCAAAAATTATACCAAACAGCATGGAATTATAAAATTTCAAATCATTTTTTATTTCATATTTTACAGTCCCTTTGAAAATATCGCGCTTAAAAACTCCAAAGAAAGAGAGCCCAAAACAAACAACAATTAAACCTAAAACAATCTTAATTATTTTTTGATGTTCAATCAATATTTTTCCTAAAGTACCGGCTAAAACACCTAAAAGAACGAAAGTAATCGAAAATCCCAAAACAAAGAATATTGCATTGATCAGTGTCTTTGTTTTTTTTCTGTTTACAACCCCACCCTCAAAATATGATAAATATAAGGGGAGAAGAGGCAAGATACAGGGCGAAATAAAAGCAAGCAACCCCTCAAAAAAAGTAAATAAAAATTTCATCAAAAAATCTCCCTTGAATATTCAAGGGAGATTATATCTTATTTTTAAAAAGTTTATATGTGACTAAATCACAATTATTTCAAAACTCTTACCTTAATCATACCGTCTATATTATTAATTTTTTCAATAATTTCGTCGGTTGCTTGCTCAACATCAACCATTGTGTAAGCAAAATCACCTTTTGAACGATTTAAGAGATCGCTTATATTGACATCGGCATCGGTAAACGGTTGAGTTATCTTGCTAATCATTGTAGGAATATTTTTATGGATGGCACAAACTCTGACGGGCGCAGTTCTATCCATAATTGAAGTCGGCATATTTACAGAATTTTTAATGTTTCCGTTTTCAATGTAATCAATAATTTGTGCGACTGCCATTTTTGCACAGTTATCTTCAGATTCCGGAGTAGAAGCACCAAGGTGAGGAACAGGTATAACTCCACTTGTTGCGATTAACTTTTCATCTACAAAGTCTGTTGCATATGCTGCAACTTTTCCGTTTTCCAAAGCTTCAACCAAATCATCTGTGTTAACAAGGCTTCCTCTTGCAAAATTGAGAATACGGACATTGTCTTTCATTTTTGCAATTGCTTCTTTGTTAATCATATTGTTTGTGTCGTCATTTGCGGGTAAGTGCATAGTGATATAATCACTGTTTTCAAAGATATCGTCAAGAGTATTAGAATGAATAATAGAGGTGTTGAGGTTCCAAGCGGCATCTATTGATATATAAGGATCATAGCCTCTAACATTCATTCCGAGATTTATTGCTGCATTAGCAACATTTGCGCCTATTGCACCTAAACCTATGACGCCGAGAGTTTTTCCTTTAATTTCGGGTCCTGCAAAAGCAGACTTTCCTTTTTCAACAAGCTTCGGAATTTCATCTCCTTTTCCGGAAAGGCTCTTTGCAAATTCAATTCCGGGAATAATCTTTCTTGAAGTCAAAAGTAACATACAAATTACAAGTTCTTTTACGGCATTTGCATTTGCTCCGGGTGTATTGAATACGACAACTCCGTTTTCTATGCATTTTTCACAAGGAATATTGTTTACCCCGGCTCCTGCTCTTGCAATTGCAAGGAGATTTTCTGAGAGTTCAAAATCGTGCATTTTTGCACTTCTTACAAGAACAGCATCCGGATTTGTAATATCGTCTGCGCAGTTATATTTTTCTTTATCAAACAGAACAGTTCCTACATTTGAAATCTTATTTAATTTCAGTACGTTATACATTACTTGTTCTCCTTTTCAAACTCTTTCATAACTTCCACTAATTTTTCAACACCTTCATAGGGCATAGCATTATATATTGAAGCTCTCATTCCGCCGACTGATCTGTGACCTTTAATGTTTATTAATCCGTTTTCTTTACATTTTTCGATGAATTTCTTATCGAGTTCTGCATCCGGAGTAACAAAAGGAACATTCATAAGCGAACGATAGGGCTTTTCAACTGTTGCTTTAAAGAGCTTGCTTTGATCTAAATAATCATAAAGAAGCTTAGCCTTACGTTCATTTAATTCCTTCATTTTTTCAAGTCCGCCAAGTTTTTTGATGTGCTCTAAAACTAGCATGCAGATGTATATACCATAGCAATTCGGAGTATTATAAAGTGACTTGTTTTCAGCCATAAGTTGATAGTTCAACATGGCAGGACACATTTTATGAGCGTTTCCGAGCATATCTTCTCTGATTATTGCAATAACAAGACCTGCTTGAGCTACATTCTTTTGAGCTCCGCCATATACCATTGCAAACTTTGAAATATCAAGAGGTTCTGACAAAATGCAAGAACTAATGTCTGCTATTAAAGGAACATCTCCGGTATCCGGAATTTCGGGATATAAAGTTCCGTAAATTGTATTGTTAAAACAAATATAAGCATAATCAGCATCTGTTCTGAAATCTTCTCTCTTTGTCTTTGGAATATATGAATAAGTTTTATCTTCAGAGCTTGCAACAATTTTACAGTCACCGTATTTAGTTGCTTCTTGATATGCTTTTTTTGCCCACTGACCGGTCACAATGTAATCTGCCACCCGGTTCTTCATCAGATTCATCGGAATCATCGCAAACTGCTGAGATGCTCCGCCCTGCAAAAATAAAACCTTGTAATTGTCCGGAATATCCATCAGCTCTCTGAGATCTGCCTCTGCTTCCTGAATAATCGTCTCGAAGGCTTTCGAGCGATGACTCATTTCCATAACCGACATTCCGGTTCCTCTGTAATCTAACATTTCATCTGCTGCTTCTTTTAGCACTTCTTCCGGCAGCACTGCCGGTCCGGCTGAAAAATTGTACACTCTACTCATCTTCTTTTCCTCCTGAATTTCATTTTTATATTGAAACAAAGAAAATTTATTCTTCGTTCAAATCCATCTCATCAAACACTTCGCTGATCGCAGCTCCCGGCGCAACCATCGGCCACACCTTGTCATCCTGGTCGATCTGGCAGTCCAGCACAACAGGACGCTGCATCTTTACTGCTTTTGCAAAAGCGTCTGCAAACTCTTCTTTTGTTGTCACACGGATTCCTTCTGCTCCAAGCGCCTGTGCCAGCTTTACAAAATCCACCGCATCATCCAGGATTGTCTGGGAATAATGCTGATTGTAAAAGAGATTCTGCCACTGGCGTACCATACCAAGCACATGATTGTTCACCACGACCTGTACGATCGGAATCTGATATCTCGCAGCTGTTGCGATCTCATTCATGTTCATACGGAAACATCCGTCTCCGGCGATATTGACTACGGTCTTTTCCGGACAGCCCATTTTGGCTCCGATGGATGCGCCAAGTCCATATCCCATTGTTCCAAGTCCTCCGGATGACAAGAGCGTCCTTGGCTCTTTATATTTATAATACTGTGCAGCCCACATCTGATGCTGTCCTACTTCTGTCGTAATGATTGCATCTCCTTTTGTCTGCCTGTAAATCTCTTCTACGATATACGGACCGGTCAGCTTTCCATCCTCATACTGAAGCGGATATTCTTTCTGATACGCTGCAATCTGTTCCATCCACTCCGGATGTGACTGTTCCTCAAGTCTTGCATTCAACCGCATTAAAACTTCTTTCAAATCTCCGACGATTCCATGATCGATCAACACGTTTTTGTTCATCTCTGCCGGATCGATATCAATCTGCAAAATCTGTGCATTCTTCGCAAACTTTTCTGTATCGCTCGTTACACGGTCATCAAATCTGGCTCCTACCGCGATCAACAGATCGCACTCACTGACTCCATAGTTGGATGTCTTGGTTCCATGCATTCCGACCATCCCTGTGTAACGCGGATCTGTTCCCGGAAATGCTCCCTTTCCCATCAGAGTATCTGTCACCGGAGCATCCACCTTTTCTGCGAATTCACGCAATTCTCTGCTCGCCCCCGAAAGGACAACGCCGCCCCCTGCATAAATAAACGGCTTTTGGGATGCTTCGATCATCTCCACAGCACGTGAAAGTGCCTCCTCTGTGATGGTTTCCGTCTTTCTCGGCGGGAACTCTGCTTCCCGGGGAAGATATTCTGTCACGTTTGCTGTAATATCTTTCGGGATATCGATCAGAACCGGCCCGGGTCTGCCGCTGCGCGCGATCCGGAATGCCTTGCGGATTGTCTCTGCCAGTTTTTCCACATCCTTGACAATAAAGTTATGTTTGGTGATCGGCATGGTGATCCCTGCAATATCGATTTCCTGAAAGCTGTCTTTTCCAAGCAGGGAAACCCCTACATTACAGGTAATCGCTACGACCGGAATGGAATCCATATAGGCCGTTGCGATTCCTGTCACCAGATTCGTTGCCCCCGGGCCGCTGGTAGCCAGACACACTCCCACCCTGCCGGTTGCTCTTGCATACCCGTCTGCCGCATGCGCCGCACCCTGTTCATGGGAAGTCAGGATATGCCTGATTTCATTACTATGCTCATAGAGAGCGTCGTATACATTTAAAATTGCTCCCCCCGGATATCCGAATACAGTATCTACACCCTGTTCTTTCAGACATTCGATCACAATCTCTGCTCCATTTAACTGCATGATGCTCTCCTCCTAATTATTTTTCGGGATGTCCAGAATTGCGCCTCTGTTTCCGGAGGTAACCATAGACGCATATCTTGCCAGATATCCTGTCTTGACCTTTGGCTCCCTTGGCTGCCATGCAGCACGACGTCTTTCCAGTTCTTCCTCTGATACATCCAGCTCCAGTTTTAATTCCGGAATATTGATCTTGATGATATCCCCTTCTTCGACAAGCGCGATCGGTCCTCCAACTGCCGCTTCCGGTGACACATGTCCGATAGATGCACCTCTGGATGCTCCGCTGAAGCGACCGTCCGTGATCAGCGCAACCGAAGATCCAAGCCCATATCCTGCGATCGCAGAAGTCGGATTCAGCATCTCACGCATTCCCGGACCTCCTTTTGGTCCCTCGTACCGGATCACGATCACATCTCCCGGGTTGATCTTTCCGGATTTGATTGCTTCTGTAGCTTCTTCGTCACTCTCAAAAATCCTTGCAGGTCCTTCATGCACCAGCATCTCTGCACAGACTGCAGAACGTTTTACCACACTTCCGTCCGGCGCCAGATTTCCTTTGAGTACTGCCAGACCGCCTGTCTCACTGTACGGATTGTCA
>QWCK01008736.1_pt1 | contig 12445 bp, 8 predicted proteins | sample 1972571 | NCBI WGS metagenome assembly QWCK01 (sample SAMN09866710, study PRJNA288562) | Human gut metagenome isolate term2_stool, whole genome shotgun sequencing... | isolation source: gut | host: Homo sapiens | place: USA: California
CCGGCATAAAAGAGTATGCAGGTGAAGTGCTAAATAAATCTAAAATAGTAGAAAATGGTTTAAATAAAATACTTGCTACTATAAAGCTGGATAAAAATATGGTTATAGACAAAGAAACCATGAAAAATTTGCAGGGTAACGGTGGAAATAACCAAAATGCAAATGAGCAAACACCGGGTATTACTCAAGTAGATAAAATTGTGCCTGATAACCTAAATTCATCTACAGTGATATCATATTTAAATATTATAAGTAATAAAGATGTAGCTATACTAACTCCACAGGGCTTTACCACAGATATGAATAGAATAGTATCAGGCAGTGGAATTAATATTTATACTAAAAATAACAGTATACTTTACGCTGAGCAATATACTAAATCTACCGGTCAAATTGCAGGCGTACTTGAAAGCATAACATTAAATAATAAAGATTACTTAACTCAAAGCCAAGGTACAGCAGAAAATTACACAAACGTAGTCAAAATCACAGATTATGATAACGTAGCCCATATTTATAAAATGCACCCTGATGTAAACATATTACAGGTAAGCAGTGAAATAGGTGATACAACCGGTATTTCAAAACCGGTTACACAAGACCAGTTAAGCTTTGGGCAAGATGTCTTACTAGAATTAAGAGACGACATAGTAACTGCTATTAAAGCCTATGTGCCGGTTGAACCTGAGCTAAATTCCTATGTACCACCTGAGTCCCAGCTATCAGCAGGCACAGTATTAGACGTTTCAGCAGACCATATAACTTTAACTAATAACGTAACTTATCCAATTAGCTCCTCTACACCAATATTAAAAGGCGGAGAATTAGCAACTTACGATAAAATAAAAGATGGAGACAGAATAAAATTATATTTTGATGATATCTATTCAGGTGTGCCATCAAAAATAGAGGTTGAAGGTAGCCAAAGACAAGCAGGAGCAATATTAAAGGCTAAGGTAGGACCATATTCCATAATCAAAAAAGGACTTACACTTAAAAACGTAAAGGAATTTGTTGATGGAGTTTGGATTGATGCTACAGGTGACACCTTAAAACAATATGAAAATATAAAAATAAATGGCAGTATTTATGCAAATGCAAAAAAAATACAGCCAAATAATTTAAAAACATACAACAATCAGGAAATTTATGCTGTAGTTGCAAAAAATCAAGGCATACCTACCATTCAGCAGGCAAAAATAAGACAGGGAAACTCACTTATATTTAATAATTCCATCAAAAATGTAGACCATTCACAAAACACACTTCAAATTGATAATAATCTAGTAAAGTTTGACGACTCTACAATATTTATAAAAGATGGTAACATAGTGCAAAGTGCAAACCTACAGACAGGCATTAACACCAGCATTGAGACAAATATGTTAAAAGACGCTCAAATAGTAATACAAAATGGTAGCGGAATTAACTTTGAAAATATCAAAGCTTATCCGTACAAGATTTACAGAGCTACTCTTAGAGATGTATTTGATTATTCAATACTTCTTGGAAATGATATAGAAAATAATAGAAAAGTAAATCATTTCTTCTTGTGGCAAGGCGGCAAGTGGTCAAGATATTCAGAAGATGCAACTACTCCAAGACTTAACTTCACTGAGCAAACCAAGATTTATGACCATGATAACGATATGGCAATCACGATAGACCAAATGAGAGAAAAGAAATATGCACTCAACACATTTGGCATCAGACCTGAATACTTTAACAGACAAGTATACGTTGTAACCAAGGACGATGTAGTGGTATCAATCGATTTAATAAAAGCACAGGGTTATGTAGATGTAAACTCACAAAATACAATAGTTGCTAAGGGTGTAGGCACATATGAGCAAGCTACCACAGACACTAATAAAGCAAATCAAGCTGGAAATAAAGCGGGCAATCAAACAGCTACAACTTCAAGTATAAAACCGGTGCTAGTAAAAGATATCAATGAGTACAACGCAAGTAAAAATATGCTGCAATACGTCAAACCGGTTACTACAACAGATACAAAAACTCAACAAATCAAACAGACACCTGTTAGAAAACTAATTGACATAACAAAGGCAAGCGTAATCTATAACGGAAAAGTAATTGACAAGACAGCAACCGACACACTTAAAGATAAGAATTTGACAATAGTATTCAGGCAAAACAGAGACAGAAAAACAAAAGACGGTATGGAAATACTTGAGGCTATAACAGTGATTGCAGAATAAAATTAAATAAAAAATATTGCAATGTCCATATAATTTTGGACATTGCAAGTTTATTAAAAGGAAACAAATCTATGAAAAAAACAAAATTCCTGACAGTTTTAGGTGCTTTAGTAGTTTTTTCTAGCCTTAATTTATCTGCCAATGCCTTGGGAGGCTATGACCCGGGCATTTATAAAAAGACAAATAATGACTCAAAGACAATGCAATACAATGAAATCACCTTTGTAACCGGAAAGCCTGTACTATTAACCGGTACACTTACAAGGACAGTAATAGACAAAGAAAAAGAAAATAGCATACTACAAAGAGAATTGGACAAAGTATTAAAACAACTGAGCAAAAATGCAAAAACAGCTACAAAAAATAATAAAGGTGCTCAAAGTACAGTAGCACCAGTGCCCACTGCACAGCTAGACCCAGAAGTCAATTATAATGGCACAACAATTTCAGAAAAATATTCTCTCAGCGGTGAAGGAGTAAAAATCACAAGAGACCTGAGTATAACACCGGTGAATAAATATTATGCAGGGCAAATAATACAAACAGCAAACATAAAAAAAGCTAAGGAAACTATAAACGTAAATGGCAAAACCTATAACCTAGACAGCAATCTGTCAGAAATGTCAGAGTCAGTGGTAATAGACACAAAGCCTGCCATAGATTATTATGGTGGCAATGCAAGCTTTTATAAAGTATTTACTGAGGGTACAGGAAATAAAGAGGGAGCTGCAAAATTAATCATACAAATGGATGGAAAATCCACAGGATATGATGAATTTTGGGGCAAAACTGATACAAAGACCTTAAATTACACAATAAATCTAATACCGGCAACAGGTGGCACAGACACTAAAACTACAACAACAAATACTGCCAACGGCAAAACTACAACAAATACGACTACTACGACAAGTCAAGCAGGTGGAACACTTAACGGGACATATACAGTCAAGGTTTCTCAAAATAGCATAAAGGATTTGATTTACTCAGAAAATGACCCAAAAAAGATTTCATTTAGAGGCGGATATGGAGTAACATCTCAAAATAACGCTGCAATGGAATATACCTATGATATAAACGGAGTGCAAGGAAGTGGCAACAGCCAAATGGAAAATATGCCTGAAGTAACTAGACTTTTTGCACCGGTGCTTACAGATGTGCAGGGACATTATGCACAGGAGGCTATAAAAATAGTCACTTCAATGAATGGGTTTGACTCAAATAAAAAAATGTTTTTACCTAACGCTTATATTTCAAGAGACGAATTTGCAAGAGCAGTAGTTGTAACTTCAGGACTTTACAACAACAAAACTGATGGTTCTAAAAATAAAAAGACAACTTACAGACTAAAAGAAGAATTATTTTCTGATATGAAGGTATTGGATGAAAATTATAACTATGTAAAAACTGCCGTAGAAAAGAAAATTATGATAGGAAGGGACGACAACAAGTTTGAGCCAAAAAATCCTATCACAAAGGTTGAGGCGATAGCTATACTTACAAATTCACTTGGACTGGACGTTTTGATACCAAATGGAAAGTTTTCTACAGGCTTTGAGGATGAATCACAAATACCGCCTTGGGCGTATGACAGTGTGTATATAGCTCAAAATATCGGGTTGATAGAAAAAGGTGGCACTCTACTTCCAAATTCATATCTTACAAAGGCTGATGCCAGCGAAATGTTATTACGCTATGTAGAATACATGACAGGAGATTTGAAAGAAGACTATATGCAAAGAATTTTAAATTACTAAGCATTATGCTCTGACATACGCAAATAATTTTGTGTATGTCGGAGCAATTTTTATAAAAAAATTCGCTGATTTTGTATAGACTTTCGATGGACAGATGTGTTATTATATAAGATAGTTTTAATTTAGAACCAAAATTTTACAAGAGGTTTATAGATATGATAGATATACAGCATTTGAGCAAAACCTATAAAGGCTCAAATACAAAAGCACTGGACGATATAAATCTACATATAGACGATGCTGATATTTTTGGGATTGTCGGACTTTCAGGAGCTGGGAAATCTTCTCTAGTCAGATGTATCAACAGATTAGAAGAGCCTGATGAGGGAACGGTCAGTGTAAACGGAGTAGATTTATTAAAATTAGATAAGAAATCATTAAGACAGCAAAGAAAAAACATAGGTATGATTTTTCAACAATTCAACCTTTTTTCTTCAAAAACCGTATTTGAAAATATAGCTTTTCCGCTCAATTTAGATAAAAAGGATAACACTTATATAAAAAACAGAGTAGAAGAGCTTTTAGAGATTGTTGAATTGAGTGACAAGATAAATGCTTATCCTTCAGAGCTTTCAGGAGGGCAAAAGCAAAGAGTTGGCATTGCAAGAGCAATTGCCAATCATCCGCAGGTTCTACTTTGTGATGAAGCTACATCAGCACTTGACCCAAAAACTACATCACAAATTTTGGACTTGCTACAAAGGATAAATATGGAAACTGGACTTACTCTAATAGTGATTACTCACGAAATGGAAGTAATAAAGCAAATTTGCAACAAGGTAGCTATTATAGAAAATGGTAAGATAATAGACCAAGCATCTACAATAGATATATTTTCACAAAAGCCAAATGAAAAAACTGAGCATTTTATCAAATATGATTTCAATTTACCAAAGGGAATGTATGACCTTAAAAAATATGCTCTAACATTCACTCAGGGTGAGGCACAAAATGCTGTAATATCTAGGGTGTCAAGAGAACTTAATATAGATATAAATATTTTATCAGGTAATATTGAATATATCCAAGAGCAACCTCTTGGCAGATTGTTAATTGGAATAGATGATAATTCCAAAGAACCACAGATGATAGATTTTCTTACTAAACACAATATAAGGGTAGGAGGTAAAAAATGCTTGAGTTATTGATTAAGCCTTTGACCGAAACTATCTATATGGTGGGAGTATCGACTATTCTCACTGTACTGATTGGACTGCCACTTGGAGCAATCTTGGTAATTACCTCACAAGACCACATCATGCCAAATAAAGTGATAAATACAATTTTATCTTATATAGTAAATATTACTAGGTCATTTCCGTATATAATATTTATGATTGTGCTGTTTCCACTTACAAAATTAATTGTAGGTACAAGAATAGGCACTACGGCTGCGATTGTGCCTCTTACCTTAGCGGCTATACCATTTTTTGCAAGAATAGTTGAAAGTGCGTTGATGCAAGTTCCTTGGGGACTTATAGAGGCGGCACTGTCCATGGGGGCAACTGAGTTTGAAGTGATTAAGGAGGTCATGATTAAAGAGGCACTTAGTCCGATAATCATGGGAGTTACTACTACTATTATAAATATCTTGGGTTATTCTGCTATGGCAGGCTCTGTTGGTGGTGGAGGTCTTGGCGATTTAGCCATTGCCTATGGATATCTCAGATGGCAGGCAGATGTAATGATTGTGACGGTAATAGTCCTTATCGTATTGGTACAGCTTATACAATCTATAGGAAATTTTGTTGCTGCAAAAGTGAATAAGAATTAAAAATTTTGTAGATATTAAAAATCTAATTTGGGTATAACTCAAAATATATAAATTTTTATTGTTTCATGATATTATATAAAGTAAATTATTTTACTTAAATTTTATTGCTAGTTAAAAATCGGAGGATAATGATGAAAAAAAATCTAATCAAAGTCTTCACTTTAGCATTAGTAAGTGCGTTGACATTAGCGGCGTGCTCAGGTGGAGCAGATAACAAGCCGGCACAAGGTGATGCGGCTAAGACTACAGAAAAATCAAATAAGGTTTTAAAAATTGGAGCGTCTCCGCAGCCTCATGCAGCTATACTTGAAAATATTAAACAAGACCTTGCTGACAAGGGTATTGAGCTTGAAATTCAACAGTTTAGCGATTACGTTGTACCAAATACAGCTGTTGAAGATGGTGATTTAGATGCGAACTTCTTCCAGCACGTTCCATATATGGATGAATTTAATAAACAACAAGGTACTCATTTAGTATCTGTTGGCAGTGTTCACCTTGAACCAATGGGTCTTTACTCTAAAAAGATTAAGGATTTAAAGGAATTAAAAGAAGGAGCTACAATTTCCATACCAAATGACCCTACAAATGGTGGTAGAGCATTACTATTACTTGAAAAAAATGGAATTATTAAGTTAAAAGACGGTGCGGGACTTGCAGCTACAGATAAGGATATAGTTGAAAATCCTATGAATTTAAAAATAACTCTACTAGATGCTGCTCAGTTGCCAAGAACCTTAGAGGACGTTGATGCGTCTGTAATAAATACAAACTTTGCCTTAGAAGCTGACCTTAATCCATTAAATGACGCTCTTGTAATTGAAGGTAAAGACTCCCCATATGCTAATATAGTAGCTGTAAAAGAAGGTAATGAAAAGGATGAAAGAGTTGTTGCTTTAATGGAGGCTTTAAATAGCGAAAAGACTAAAAAATTCATCGAAGATGAATACAATGGTGCTATAGTACCTGCATTTTAAGCTTTGAAATAATATAAAAATAAAATTTTAAATCCCGATAATCATCAAATGATTTATTGGGATTTTTTTATAAAATAATTTTTTTCGGTAATTTTACCTTATTTGACAAATACATAAAAAGACTATAAAATAGAAAAATGTATATTATTTTGAAAATGGTAATTAAAATAGTATTATAATGAATTTAATTTTATTATAATAAAAAAGGAATTTAATGAAATCACAAAATTTTATTACCGGTACTTTGATACTTATGGTGTCAAACCTTATTATTAAGGTATTAGGTGCGGTATTTCGTATACCTCTTGGCAACATTATTTTGTCAGATGGTTTGGGATATTATCAGAAAGCCTATTCGCTTTTTGTGGCAATTCTTGCGATATCTACCTCAGGTATACCGACAGCCATATCAAAAATGGTGGCTGAGAGAAATAAGCTAGGCAGGTATAAAACCTCAAAAAAAATATTTATGATAAGTATTAAGCTTTTCTTAGTGCTTGGAGTTATATCGTCTGCTCTTTTTTACTTTGGAGCAGAAAAGCTTTCGTTGATGCTACTGCATGATAAAAATGCTTACTATCCTATAAAGGCATTGGCACTTGCACTGTTAGTAGTGCCTGTAGTAAATGCGTTTAAAGGGTATTTCCAAGGCAGGAGTAATATGCTACCTACTTCACTTTGTCAGATAAGTGAGCAGTTTGTAAGAGTATTTTCAGGGCTGTTTTTAGCATATATACTTTTACCACATGGACTGCAATTAGCTGCTGGTGGTGCTGCCTTTGGTGCATCGCTTGGTGGAGTGATAGCATTTATAGTAATTTTCCTGATTTATCTGAAAGAAAAAAGACAAATTGACAAGGAAATACAACTATCAGAGGAAGAAAAAGAAGAAAAAACTAGTGAGCTTGTCAAGGAAATGCTTGCTATCGCGATACCTATTATTATTGGCTCTTTGGTAATACCTATAATGAATTTGATTGACTCAGTGTTGGTAAACCAAAGGCTAATGGATGGGGGCATTTCTTATAAAGATGCAAATTCGTTATTTGGTCAATTTACAGGTATGGCGGCGACAGTAGTCAATTTACCTCAAGCATTAACAGTTTCTATAGTAACTAGTGTAGTGCCGGCGGTGTCTCAAAGTTTTATAATAAATGATTTAAAAACTGTCAGAAAAAATATAAATATGGGTCTTAGAATGGGCAATCTTATTGCAATGCCATGTTTTTTTGGTGTAATGATAATGGCTGGACCTATTATGAAGCTATTATATCCAAAGGAAGGTGCATCTGCTGGCTCAATACTATTTACAATGTCTTTTATGATTGTATTGATAGCAGGACTTCAGACGGCGACAGCTGTACTTCAGGCTCTAGGCAAACCTATGGTGCCGGTTATAAATCTATTATTGGCAACTGTTGTAAAATTAATATTGACCTATTTTTTGACACCTATTCCATCTATAAATGTTAGAGGAGCAATAATAGGCACACTTGCAGCCTATGTAATAGCGTTTGTATTAGATTTATTCTATATCAAGAATATGCTTAGAATGAATTTTAAACTCAAGGCAACATTTATAATACCTTTGATAATGTCATTTATAATGGGAATTTTCGTTTTACTTTCCTATATTGTGCTAAACTCTTTGACTGGTTCAAGCAAGCTAAGCGTAGTATTTGCTATGTTTGTGGGTATGTGTGTTTATTTGTTTGAATTATTTTTCATGGGAGGTATTTCCAAAAAGGAACTGGAAAATATTCCCGGTGGAAGAAAACTGATGAACAAGTTATATAAAAATAAAGCAATATCAAAAAATGAAGATGAACATGTTGAACAGGAATAATTGTTAAAAACAATTTTGAGTTTTATTTGGAGGTAAAAATGCAGTGCAAATTAGCTAACGACACGCTTGTAGTAAGAGGCTTCAAGGGTGAGGACATTATTGAGATAATAAAGGCTGCTTGTGACAAATACGATGTAAAGGTAGGCTTTGTAACAGGTATTGGAGCTGTAGACCAGTGTAGCTTAGGTGTATTTGACGTATCTTCTAAGGTTTATCACAAAAATGTTTTTGAAGGCACATATGAAGTTGCCAGCTTGGTAGGCAACATTACACAAATGGACGGCAAGCCATACACTCACTTCCACATAGTGCTAGCGGACAAGCATGGAAATGCTTTTGGCGGACACCTTAATGACTCAAGAATAAGTGTAACTATGGAATTATTCATAAAAGTAATAGATATGAAAATAGACAGAGAGCTTGACGAAGAAATTGGTATAAATATGATGAAATTTGAATAAAGGTGATGAAATGAATAAATATATTGAAAGAGCAAATGAATTAAAAGAAGAATTAATTTTAAATAGAAGACACCTACACCAAAAACCCTGAGCTAGGGTTTGACCTTACGAATACAGTGAAATTTGTGACAGAAAAACTACAAAGCTATGGATTAGAACCTAAAAAAGTAGGAAAAGCCGGTATAACAGCTCTGATAGGCAAAGGAGAGCCTTGCATACTTTTAAGAGCGGATATGGACTCACTACCTATGCAGGAAACCTCAGGCTTGGATTTTGCAGCAACCAATGGACATTGCCATTCTTGCGGACATGATACACATACATCAATGCTACTTTTGGCAGCTAAAATGCTAAAAGAAAACGAGGCGAATTTAAAAGGAACAGTAAAACTAATGTTTCAGCCGGCAGAAGAAATTTTGCAAGGCTCATTAGATATGATAGAAAATGGTATTTTAGAAAATCCGAAGGTAGATGTAGCAGTGGCAATGCACGTCTTTATGGGAGAAAAAGATACAGCCTCAGGCTCTATCAGGACAACAAAAGGTATGGCAATGTCAAGTGCAGACGCCTATACAATTACAGTAAAGGGCAAAAGCTCTCATGGCTCAATGCCTGAACTTGGCGTAGACGCAGTAATTACAGCCTGCCATATTGCTATAGCACTGCAAAATATTACGTCAAGAGAAATATCAATGTTCAACCAAAACGTAGTGTTAGTAGGCAAAATAAGCGGAGGAGATACACCAAATACAACACCGGGTCATGCAAAGCTAGAGGTTACAACAAGGGCAAATTCAGAAGAATCTAGGGCATTCTTAGAAAAAAGAATTAATGAAATCTCAAAGGGAATAGCTGAAACCTTCAGAGCAACAGTAGAAATAACCCACAACATGGGTTCACCAACACTTTATAACAATCCTGAGCTGGTAGAAGATTTGCTTGAATCTGCAAAAAATATAGTACCGGAGGATAAAATCAATTTGGTTAGAATGAGCTCAGGTACAGAAGACTTCGCCTTTGTAGCACTCAAAGTGCCATCAGCACTGATACAGTTTGGAGTAGGCTCAATAGACGAAGGCTACAAATACGGCGTCCATAACTCAAGCATGACATTAAACGAAGACTCACTACCAACAGGAGCAGCACTTTACGCCCAGTTTGCTACTGAGTATTTGAATAAACATGGCAATTAATGGTTTTTAAATAAATCAATATAGAAATCTAACAAAAAAAATGAATTAATTAAAATTTATAAAAAAGCTTATCTATATTTTATGGATGAGCTTTTTTGTATATATTTTGAGAAAGCATTTACAAGCATTATGTAATTGTTTTTAATAAATTGTAAGCCGGTAGTGTCAAGTTTTTTGTGTAAACTCTTTTAAATTTCTTGTAAAAATAAGTAGTAAATAAATTTAAATAGAATCTTCAAGCTGTTTACGAAAAAATTTCATCAATATTTATTCCTTGTGATAGCGTAGTTATTAATTCTGTGTCAAAATTAGTCATGAGGATCTCCATCTTCTTGAAAATTTTTGTTTGGTAACTTAATTTTACAAGATATGGTCCTCTTTTTCTATACTTAGGAACAAATTTTTAGTTTACACATAATATTTTATACTATGGTATTGTTAGGTAAAGCCTAATAAGGCTTAAAATAATAAAAAATAAAATCCATTTTAAATTTTTTAAAATGGATTTTTACTTACTTAAATATAATTTATAATTAGTTTTTAAAGCTATGCACTGGGGCGGGAACAAAGCCGCCTCTGTCTATTAATCTTTTTGCTGAGGTTTCATTTATTTTTATTATTGGAGCGTAGCCAAGTAAGTCGCCAAATACTGCACTGTCACCGGCTTTTTTGCCGTAGACAGGGATTACTCTGACTGCTGTAGTTTTGCCGTTTATCATGCCGATTGCAGCCTCATCGCCGATTATTGCTGAGATTACATCTGCTGTGGTGTTTCCGGGGATTGCTATCATATCCAGTCCTACTGAGCAAACTGCTGTCATTGCCTCCAATTTTTCCATATTAAGGATGCCTTTTTCAGCACTTTTTATCATGCCCTCATCTTCTGATAGTGGGATAAATGCTCCACTTAGTCCGCCTACATTGGAGCTTGCCATTAGTCCGCCTTTTTTAACGGCATCATTTAGCATTGCTAGGGCAAGTGTTGTACCGTAGCCGCCTACAGTTTCTACTCCTATTTCTTCTAATATTCTTGCGACTGAGTCTCCAACTGATGGAGTAGGGGCAAGAGATAAATCTACTATGCCAAAATCTTTGCCTAGTCTTGAGGCTACTTCTTTGCCAACTAGTTCTCCCATTCTTGTAATTTTAAATGAGGTTTTCTTTATTTCTTCGGCAATAACTTCCATTTTTTCGCCTTTTTTGTTTTCAAGTGCAGATTTTACTACACCCGGACCGCTTATGCCGACATTGATAGAAGAGTCTCCTCTGTTTACTCCATGAAAAGCTCCTGCCATAAATGGGTTGTCATTAACTGCGTTGCAAAATACTACTAGTTTTGCACAACCTATTGAGTCGTTGTTTCTAGTTAGGTAGGCTAATTCTTTTATTTTTTCTCCCATAAGTTTTGTGGCATCCATGTTTATGCCGTGCTTTGTTGAGCCAAGGTTTACTGAGCCACAAAGTATGTCTGTATTTGCCAAGGTTTCAGGGATTGAGTTTATCAGATTAATATCGCTTTTTGTCATTTTCGCATCGCAAAGTGCTGAAAAGCCTCCTATAAAATTTACTCCTACTGCTTTTGCAGCTTTGTCCAGAGCGTAGCCTATTTTTAGGTAGGAGGTTTCTTTTACTGCACTTGCGATTATGCTAATTGGTGTGATAGATATTCTTTTATTTATGATAGGTATTTGATATTTTTTAGAGACTTTTTCTGCTGTGGATACCAGCTCCTCAGACTCATGGGTGATTTTATCGTAGATTTTTGTGCATAGCTTGTCCATGTCGCTGTCTATGCAGTCCATAAGGTTTATACCTATTGTTACGGTTCTGATATCGAGCTTGTGCTTTTCTATCATATTTATGGTTTCTATTATGTTTTTATCTATTATCATGACGCCTCCTAAATGTTGTGCATTACATTAAAGATGTCTTCATGCTGTAGGTTTATTTTTACGCCGATTTTTTCTTCTATTTGTTGGAATTCACTGGAAAGCTGTTCAAAATTGTCTTCAATGTCAGTCACATCTATGCTCATTATCATTGTGAAATTACCATCTAATATTGTCTGTGAAATTTCAAGGATATTTATTTTATTTTCCATCAGTGTCTTAGTGACATGGTAAATTATGCCGACTTTATCTGAACCGATTACTGTTATAAACGCTTTTTTCATGTTTCCTCCGAGGTAAAAATCTAAGTATTTAGTTTCGTAAAT
>QWCK01011107.1_pt1 | contig 12444 bp, 9 predicted proteins | sample 1972571 | NCBI WGS metagenome assembly QWCK01 (sample SAMN09866710, study PRJNA288562) | Human gut metagenome isolate term2_stool, whole genome shotgun sequencing... | isolation source: gut | host: Homo sapiens | place: USA: California
AGGCGGAATGCTTGCAGGATGTGGAAGCACATCAGGCGGAGATGAAACAGCAAAAGGAGATAAGTCATCCGGAAAAGTTTATTATCTGAACTTCAAACCGGAGCAGGCTGACCAGTGGGTAGAACTTGCTAAAGAGTACACAGATGAAACTGGTGTTCAGGTTGATGTACAGACAGCTGCATCAGGAACATATGAGTCACAGCTGAAATCAGAGATGGCAAAAGACGAGGCACCGACATTGTTCCAGGTAAACGGCCCGGTTGGACTTGCTACATGGAAAGATTATTGCTATGACCTTTCAGGAAGTGACGTTTACAAAGACGTTGAGTCTGATGACTATGTATTAAAAGATGGTGATGCAGTAGACGGAATCGCTTATGTTATTGAGACTTATGGTCTGATCTACAACAAGGCACTTCTGAACAAATACTTCGAACTGCCGGATGCAAGCATCAAATCCATCGATGAGCTGAATAACTTCCAGGCACTTAAGACAGCTGCAGAAGAGATTCAGGCGCATAAAGATGATCTTGGAGTAGAAGGAGCTTTCACTTCAGCAGGAATGGATTCTTCTTCTGACTGGAGATTCAAGACACACCTTGCAAACCTGCCAATCTACTATGAGTACAAGGCAGACGGAATTGATACTACAGATGCTATCAAGGGAACATACCTTGACAACTACAAACAGATCTGGGATCTGTATCTGAACAACTCTACATGTGAGCCATCTATGATCTCTTCTAAGACAGGAGATGACGCAGCAAGCGAATTCTCACTTGGTGAAGCAGTATTCTATCAGAATGGTACATGGGCTTACAATGATATCAAAGATAACGAAGTAGCAGATGAAGATATGGGAATGCTTCCAATCTACATCGGAGTTGACGGAGAAGAGAACCAGGGACTTTGTACAGGATCAGAGAACTACTGGTGTGTAAATAAAAATGCTTCTGAAGAAGATATTCAGGCAACACTTGATTTCATGAAATGGGTAGTTGAGAGTGACGAAGGTCGTGACATGCTGGCAAATGAGATGGGATTCGTAACACCGTTTACAACTTTCTCAGATTACCTTCCGGACAACCCGCTTGTAAAAGCAAATGCCGAGTACACAAAGGCTGGAAAGACACCAGTAAGCTGGAACTTTACAACAATGCCATCTGAGAACTGGAAGAACAATGTGGGTGGAGCTCTTCTGAAATATGCACAGGGCACAGGCACATGGGATGATGTGAAGACAGCATTTGTTGATGGCTGGGCAGAAGAATACGCAGCAGCAAATGAATAAAAAGACTTTTCACAGGACCGGCAGATAAAAAGGCTGTGAAATAGTGAAAATATCATGCAGCCTGCCAACGAGAATACCGGGGGCAGGCTGAAATTATGTGATTAGAAATGTAAAAAGCAAAGGTGCAGACAGGCTTTTTTATAGAAAGAGAGACAGGAGGAGAGGAACATGCAAAAAGCAATAAAAAGATATTTTCCGGTATTTGTATTGCCGACGCTGATTGCATTTACGATAGGTTTCCTTGCACCATTCGTGTTAGGTGTATATCTTTCGTTCTGCAAATTCACAACGGTAACAGACGCCAGATTTATTGGACTTGGCAACTATGCAAAGATACTGGGAGATGGGGATTTTCTTCACTCTCTCTGGTTTACTGCATTATTTACAATTGTAACAGTATTACTGATCAACATTTTTGCATTTGCGGTAGCAATGCTTTTGACAAAGAAGATTAAAGGAACGAATATTTTCCGTACTGTATTCTTTATGCCAAACCTGATCGGCGGTATCGTACTTGGATATGTATGGCAGCTGTTATTAAACGGTATTCTGGCACATTTCCAGAAAACACTTACATATTCTTCAAAATACGGCTTCTTGGGATTAGTTATCCTGATGCTCTGGCAGCAGGTTGGATACATGATGATCATCTATATCTCAGGCATCCAGAATATTCCTGGAGAACTGATCGAGGCAGCACAGATTGATGGAGCGAATAAAGTACAGCTTTTAAGATATGTTACAATTCCGATGGTTATGCCATCCATCACCATCTGTACTTTCCTGACACTCACAAACGGATTTAAACTTTTCGACCAGAACCTTGCATTGACAAACGGTGGACCGGACAAGATGTCAGAAATGCTTGCCCTGAACATCTATAATACATTCTATGGAAGAACCGGTTGGGAAGGCGTAGGACAGGCAAAAGCAGTTGTCTTCTTCATTATTGTAGGTGTGATTGCATTGATCCAGAATAAAATGACAACATCAAAGGAGGTGCAGCAGTAATGAACAAAAAAGTAAAACATGGTACATTATTAACAATCATTTTTGCAGTGCTCAGTCTGCTGTATGTGTATCCGATCATACTGGTATTTATCAACTCCTTTAAGAAAAAAGCCTATATCAGTAAAGCACCGTTCGAGATACCGACCGGAAAGATGTATGTCGGATTAGAGAACTATATCCGTGGTATTAAACAGACAGGATTGATTCAGGCATTTGGATGGAGTTTGGTAGCAGTAATCATCTTATGTTGCTCCATGTGTGCATGGTATATCTGCCGCGTGAAGACAAAATTTACGAAGATCCTTTATATGCTTTGCCTGTTTGCAATGATCGTACCATTCCAGATGGAAATGTTTACATTATCTAAGATTGCAAATATGCTTCATATGGGAAATCCATGGGGACTGATTGTGATCTATCTTGGATTTGGTGCAGGACTTTCCGTCTTTATGTTCACCGGATTCATGAAATCCATTCCACTGGAGATTGAAGAAGCTGCGATGATCGATGGATGCACACCAATCCAGACATTCTTCAAAGTTGTACTTCCGATTGCAAAGCCGACTTGTGTAACAGTTACAATTCTTCAGGCAATGTGGATCTGGAACGACTATCTGCTTCCATCACTTGTATTGGATCAGAGAAAATATAAGACAGTGCCGATGGCAGTCCAGTATCTGAAAGGTGGATATGGTTCCGTAGATATGGGAGCAATGATGGGAACTCTTGTTCTTGCAATTGTGCCGATCATTATCTTCTACCTGTTCTGTCAGAGATATATTATCGAAGGTGTTGTGGCAGGAGCAGTTAAAGGATAGTGTGGACATTGTCTGAAAGATGACTTAAAATAGAACTATGAAAATTATAAAAAGACAGCAGAGAGTGAGAAATTACTCTCTGCTGTTTTCGGACGTTAAAAAGGAAATAGTAATAAGTTTGAAAAAACATTGAAACTGCAAAGTCAGCGTGTGGGAGGCGCGGGGGAATGATTACAATATTAATCGTAGATGATGAAAAACTGGAGAGAAGGGGAATCCGTTTTCTGTTAAAGAGGGAGGAAGGAGAATTCCAGATTCTGGAAGCGGCGAATGGAAAGGATGCACTTGGCGTATTAGCATCTAATCATGTAGATATTTTGTTTTCAGATGTGAAGATGCCTTACATGAATGGTCTGGAACTGACGAAAGCAGTAAGAGAAGATCATCCGGAGATGGAAATCGTGATTTTCAGCGGATATAATGATTTTTCCTACGCGAGAGAGGCTCTGCGATATGGTGTCGTGGATTATGTATTATCTGAAGAAATACTTCTTCCTGAGATATCTATATTCTGGAAAAGAAGAGGATTTTGTTCAACTTGAGAAATTAACGGATGAAACAGAAGATGATGTTTCACAGTTTTCGCGTATGGTTCTTGTCAGTGCATCCAATGGTTTTTTCGAGACGGAGGAGGAACATTTTCTGACAAGTCTGAAGGAAGAGGTGCAGAGAGAATTTTATTATGTGAATCTGAATTCAAATGAGTCCATCTTTCTGTTCGCGGAGAAGTATACAGACTATCATGTGGTTGTAGAGAAAATGTATCGATTCTTTGCGCATCAGTTTGACAGTGAATGTTATTTTGCGGTCAGTAAAGAAATTGAGGATAGAAAGAATCTGGCAGAGGAGTTTAAAGCCCTGGAAGGAATGCTGGAAGAGCAGTTCTACCAGCCGCATCAGCATTTATTTTTTCATGGAGAGAAGCAGGAAGAGAAGAAAGCAGACCCGGCAGAAGATTCTGAAATCATGGAACAGATCACGAATGATATTCAATATAAAGATCTGCCCCATCTCCGTCAGGATTTTGAGAAATTGGAAGATAAATACCGTGTCAATAAGCAGTTTTCAGATATGTATGTAAAGTTTGTATTTTCCGGAATTTTAAAAGAATTGCTTGATCAGATGGATGGAATGGATGAGAAAATGCTTTCGAAGAGAGTGGATCGGTTATATCGTTGCAAAAACCTGAAGGATGTGATCGCTATAGTAGACGAAGCACTTCAGGAATATGAACACTGTATACAGGAACAGGAAGACGGATTCCGTTCAGAGATTACGAAAGTAAAAAGTTACATTTATCATCACTATCAGGAGAGGAATCTTGGAGCAGAGACGCTTTCAGCAATGGTATTTCTTTCTCCCGGATATTTAAGTGCTGTGTTCAAAGAAGAAACGGGAGTGACACTGAACCGCTTTATCTGTGAGGTGCGGATGGAAAAAGCGAAAGAACTTCTTGAGACAACGAATATGAAAATCTCCGGAATTGCAAAAGAAGTAGGATTTTCCAATAACTCTTACTTCTGCAGAAGTTTCCGGGAATTTTTCGGAGACACACCGGAAGCATGCAGGAAAGGAACAGAGGCGGATGAAAAAACAAATACGGAAGCTGCTCCATCGATTTGAAAATCTGAAATTCCGTAAGAAACTGTCAGTTTTGATGTTGATTGTAGGATTGGTGCCGGTTGTATTCCTGGCTTTTTCTATGCAATATGGCATGACGAATCAGCTGAGAGAAAAGGAACAGTATAACCTGGAAAAAATACTGGAGCAGTCGGTGAACTCAATTGAGAACCAGTCACAGATTTATGAAAATCTGGTCGATTATTTATCCTATTCACAAAGTCTCAGGAATATTTTCGATACGGAAATGGAATCAGATTATGAGAAATATTTGAAATATGTGAAAGTAGCAGATCCGTTGCTTCAGATGCCGACCATCTATCACAAAGAGATTCGGAGTATTACGCTGTATTCTGACAATATAGAAGTGCCACATGGAGATACACTTCTTCCAATGTCAGAAGCGGAGAATCAACAGTGGTATTCTAGGCTGAATGAAGGAACGCTGATGCAGTGGAGCATTACTCGTGGGGGAAATAAATCAATCATTGCCAGTCGAAAATTCTACGATAATGATACGATCAAAGCAGTATTGGAGATGCGCCTGGATTATGAAAAAGTTCTTAGTCCACTCATGAGTCAGATTACAGATAATACAGGTGGTATGATTCTGGACGATAATGGAAATGTTGTTTATGCGGATTGTTCTATGGATAAAAAATATCGTCCAAAGAATATTGAGAATCTTAAGGATATCAGTGATAAGTATTATATTTCACAGAGAACAATGAAAGATACCGGATGGGATTTCTATATCTATCGTCCGAAGGCGGTAAGTGAAAATGCAATCCATAAGCTTTTGCTTAAAAATATTCCGTTAATTTTAATCAGTGTTCTCCTTTTGAGTCTTTTAGGGTATGTTTTCTCCATCCGTATGGTGTCACAGTTGGAATTATTGACAGAGAATATGAACCAGATTAATATGGGACTTCGCAAGGTTACGGTGCAGAGTAAGTCCAAGGATGAGGTTGGTGTGTTGATTCGGTCATTCCAGCGCATGATGGATCAGATGAACCATTTGATCTCAGAAGTATATGAGAGTAAGATCCAGCTTCAGAATAGTGAGATGAGAGCGCTGCAGGCACAGATCAATCCACATTTCCTTTACAATTCACTTTCTATTATCAATTGGAAAGCAATTGAAGCGGGGGAGGATGAAATCAGTCATGTGACATTGGCACTGTCTACTTATTATAGAACAAGCCTGAATCGTGGTGAAACAATGACTACGGTGGCAAAAGAAATTGATAATATCCGTGCATACCTCAAGATCCAGTTGGTTATGCATGATAACGAGTTCCGTGTGGTCGAACAGATTTCAGACGGTCTTAATGATTATATGATACCGAAGCTGATCCTGCAGCCGCTGGCAGAAAATGCAATCGATCACGGAATCGATGTGTCAGATAATGAGGATCCAACATTGTGGCTGACGATTCGTGAAGAAGATAAGCATATTTTCTTTGAAATCAGGGACAACGGAGCAGGAATGACGCAGGAAAAGGCAGATCAGATCCTGACCTATCAGTCGTCCGGTTATGGCGTGCGAAATGTCTGTGACAGAATCCATGTTCTTTACGGAGAGAAAGGTGAGATGAAGATAGAAAGCACTCCTGGAAAAGGAACGCGTGTCTTTATCCGGATTCCGAAGAAGACGGAGGCAAAGGTGTTATGAAAAACGATAGGAAAAAGCGAATTCTTTCAGCCCAGCTTGTATTAATTTTATTGATGATACTTTGGTGCGGAACTTGTTTTGAATCAAAAGAAAGTCAAAGACAGATGGAACAGTCAGATGCATCTCAAAGTGAGTCTGGTGCAGGCGAAGCAGCTGAAGTGAAAAGAAAACTGATGTATGAAGCAATGCATACGCCGCTTGGAAAATATCCTGAGACAGTCACGTATACACTTGGCAAGATTGCTGGAGCAAATAATTCGAATCTCCCGGTGGGAAATACGTACGAAAACAATGCGTATACGAGATATCTGAAGAAAGTGCTTAATATTCAAAATGCAGATGTCTTTGAATTGCAGGATGGCAATACGTATGAAGAGGCAGTCAATGTAGCGATTGAAGATCGAGATATTCCGGATGTGCTTGTCGTGAAAGGAAGAGATAACCTGCTCCGCCTGATTGAAGCAGGTATGATTGAAGACCTCACAGAAACTTATGAAGAGTGTACGACAGATACAATCAAAGAAATGTATGACAGTTATGGAGATTCTCTCTTACAATCTGCAACAGTTGATGGAAAGTTGTATGCATTTCCGAATACGGTGATCGATGACGGAGCTCCACTTCTCTGGTTGAGGAAAGACTGGATTGAGAAGTTGGGATTGAAGGAACCGGAAACGGTAGAAGAAGCGTTGGAGATAGTGCGTGCATTTGTAGAACAAGATGCAGCAGGAGACGGTCAGACGATTGGTCTTGCCTGTAGTACAGATGTGATTGCCGGGGCGGACCAAACTTATGGAGTGGATTCAGCGTTTATACATACAGGTGCAATGCCATGTCACTGGATTCTGGATGAAAGTGGAGATGTAGTTTATGGGTCAGTAACGCAGGAAACAAAAGAAGCACTTTCAAAGCTTCGTAATCTATATGAGGATGGGATACTCGACCAGAGATTCTTGTTGAGAAAGACGGAAAACATAGATAATCTGTTAAAAACCGGACATTGCGGAGCAATCTACGGACGTTGGTGGGCTCCGAATAATCCGCTTAGTGCGGCATATAGTGTCGATTCAAATGCAGAGTGGAAACCGTATCTTTTAGACAAAGAACAAGTGAATGAGACACAGAAGATATCAGTTTTTGAATCCTATGACCAGTGGATGTATGTGGTGGTACGCAAAGGATATGAACATCCGGAAATTGTAGCAAAGTATGTGAGTGCGATTTTTGACCAGTCCAGATATGCAAATGATGCTTCAGCAAGAGAATTGAATGACTATTTTTCCATTAATGTAGATCCGACGGCCCGTCCGTTGAATATTAATGTGGATTATGAAGATGCACTTTATCGGACAACAGAACATATTCAGGCAGCGTTGGACAAAACGCTTGATGCGTCGGAATTGAGTGGACTAGAAAAATCTTATTATGATACATGTAAATCATTTTTGAATGGACAGTTGACAACGGCAAATGGCTGGGCAGCTTATGCATCAAGAATTGAGGCAGTGGGGGAACTGCAGAAAGCGGGAATACGAAGTGCACAGACAATGCCTTTGGAAAACGTAAATGCCGAAATCCCACAGGAATTACAGGAACTGGAGAATGAAGCGTTTCTTCAGATTATCAGTGGGGAGAAACCAGTGGATTACTTTGATACTTTTGTGGTAGAATGGTATGCGAACGGCGGAAAAGAGCTGACCGAACAGGTACAGAATGCCTATGAAAGTGGAAAGGACTAAAAAGAATGGATATTAATCAGAGACTGACAGAAGAACTGGATGTAAAACGCTGGCAGATCGATGCGGCAGTACAGCTGATCGATGAAGGTAATACGATTCCATTTATTTCAAGATATAGAAAAGAAGCAACCGGAGAACTGAATGACGAACAGTTGAGAAAGCTATATGAGCGTCTGGTGTATTTAAGAAATCTGGAAGAGAAGAAAGAACAGGTAATCTCAAGTATTGAAGAGCAGGGAAAACTGACAGAAGAATTAAAGAAACAGATTCTGGCAGCGGAAACACTTGTGGCAGTAGAAGACCTGTATCGTCCGTATCGTCCGAAACGACGTACCCGTGCGACAATCGCGAAGGAAAAGGGACTTGAGCCATTGGCTGCACTGATCACATTGCAGAAGACAAAAGAGCCGCTTGAGAAGACAGCGGAAGCGTATATTTCCGAAGAAAAAGGTGTGGAAAGTGCAAAGGATGCAATCAGCGGAGCATGTGATATTATTGCAGAAAGCATTTCAGATGAGGCAGCTTACAGAACCTGGATCCGAGAGACGACAATGAGAAAAGGAAAGGTTACTTCTCAGGCGAAGGATCCGGAGGCAGAGTCTGTTTACGAGATGTATTATGAGTTTGAAGAAGCAGTTGCGAAGCTTGCAGGACATCGAATTCTTGCATTGAACCGTGGTGAGAAAGAGAAATTCCTGACAGTGAAGGTGGAAGCACCGGAAGAAGATATTTTAAGATATCTTGAGAGAAAGGTGATCCGTACAGAGAATCCTTATACAACACCGGTATTGAAAGAGACAATTGCAGACAGTTACAACCGTCTGATCGGACCGGCTATTGAGCGTGAGGTCAGAAACGAACTGACAGAGAAGGCAGAAGATGGGGCAATCGAAGTGTTTGGAAAGAACCTTCATCAGCTCCTGATGCAGCCGCCGATTGCAGGCAAGGTTGTGCTTGGCTGGGATCCGGCTTTCCGTACGGGATGTAAGCTGGCAGTTGTTGATGAGACAGGAAAGGTAATCGGAACAACCGTTATTTATCCGACTGCACCGACAACAGAGAAGAAGATCCAGGCAAGTAATGCAAGTAAGCTGGCAACAGAAGAATTCCCGAAATTTGATGTGGGACAGAGAAGCGCGGCATCAATCGCACGCCGTCTGCAGGATCCGCTTGCAGAGCTTGTAAAGATTGATCCGAAATCAATCGGTGTCGGCCAGTATCAGCATGATATGAACCAGAAGAAGCTTGGAGAATCCTTGAATGGAGTTGTAGAGGATTGCGTAAATAAAGTCGGAGTAGACTTAAATACTGCTTCTGCACCGTTACTTTCCTACATCTCAGGAATCAGCAGTGCAATCGCAAAAAATATTGTGGCGTACAGAGAAGAAAACGGTCGATTTACAGACAGAAAAGAACTGCTTAAAGTACCGAAACTCGGACCGAAAGCGTTCGAGCAGTGCGCAGGTTTTATGCGTATTTCCGAAGGTAAGAATCCACTTGATGCTACAGGTGTTCATCCGGAATCTTATGCTGCAGCAGAAAAGCTGTTGAAGAAGCAAGGGTACGAAGCAGATGCTATCACAGCACATCAGCTGACAGGACTTGGTAAGCCAATCCTTCGCACAGATGTCCTTGAGATGAAAGATCTGAAGGAAGGCATGGTGCTGAAAGGTACTGTGAGAAATGTGATCGACTTTGGAGTATTTGTGGACATTGGAGTTCACCAGGATGGACTTGTACACATTTCCCAGATTACAGACAGATATATCAAACATCCGCTGGAAGCAGTAAGTGTTGGAGATATTGTGGATGTGAAGGTGATGAGTGTGGATCTGAAGAAGAAGAGGATCCAGCTGACGATGAGAGGGATTTAATAATTTTGTATATTGTATTGTTAAAGTGAATATGCTATAATGCCGATAGGCAAAGAGAAGTGAGTAGTTCATGTGATTTGACTACAAGCGCGAAAACCCCAGAGCGGCAACTCTGGGGTTTTCTATTCCCAAAAACGGTGGGAGTAAATCCGTAGGCTCGTTACCGACTATTTGTTCCTATCGAGCCATTTGATGATGTAATGGCAAATTACATCACCCGTGATAGTAACAATAAGAGAAGCGAGAAAATCCATGTGATTCACCTCCTATCTGTTACCAGTTTGGAGGCGGTAACGAAAATATTATAGCATATAATGTTTCAAACGTCTACAAAAAGAGAAACATCCAAACAGAAACCCATGGAGGTTAGTTTGGATGTTTCTTTCAGTGAACAATTCAATTATCTTATCTTCTGTGTAGCACCGTAAAGTTTTGGACCTACGATTGCAGCGATGATGATTTTTGCTACATCTCCTGCAAGGTATGGGATAACGCCCATCATAAGTCCTTCTTTGAAGGAGAGGCTTAACAGTTTGGCAAGCCATACAGTTCCGAATGTATAACATACAGCCATTCCGATAATCATTCCGATGATTGTAGGAACGAGCTTACGGTCAAAGTGATCGAGTGCAAATCCCATGATCAGTGCGAGGAAGATGAATCCAATCAGATATCCTCCGGTTGGTCCTGCGAGAACCTGGAGACCTCCACGGAAAGAGGAGAAGACCGGGACACCAACTGCTCCGAGCAGGAGGTAGATGATAAAGCTGATTGTTCCGTTTTTCATTCCGAGAACAAAGATTGCAAGAAAGATTGCAAAGTTTGTAAGGGAGATCGGAACAGGGCTGAATGGCAGCGGGATGGAAAGTGGTCCGAGGACGCAGGTTACTGCAGTCATCAGGGCAATGAGCACCATCTGTTTTGTTTTTATTTTCTGGTTGTCTACGGCAACTGTGCCGGAAGTTTCATTCTGTGACATTTCAATTTACTCCTTTAGATCTTAATACTTATCGCTGTTTTAAGCGAGCTTTAACATTGCTGTTTGAAATATAACAACGATTGAGTTCTTCGTTAGTATAATTCATGAAAAGTTGATTGTCAACTATAAAATGCAAAAAGGTTAACAATTAAAAAATCTGTGAAGATCTTATTAATTTTGCAGACATGTGATAGGCAAAGTGGAAAGAATAAGGTAGAATAGATAAAGTCAGGAAAATTGCCAGAAGAGAAAGGGATTGCATGTTTGGATATGTAACGGTCTGTGAACCGGAATTAAAAGTAAAAGATCTGAAGAAATACAGGGCATATTATTGTGGACTTTGCTGTACATTGAAAGAAGATTATGGATTTATGGGGCAGATGACATTGACGTATGACATGACATTTGCAGTTATTCTGTTATCTTCTTTATATGAGACGATTACGAAACATGAGGAACACCGCTGTAAGGTTCATCCGGTGAAGCGGCAGCATATGTTGCGAAATGAGATTACATCTTATGCGGCGGCGATGAATGTACTGCTGGCTTATTATCATATGGAAGATGACTGGCAGGATGATCGTAAAGTGTCAAGTCTGATGACGAAGAGCCTGATTCAGGGAAAAGCGAAGAAAATCATAGAGAAATATCCGCGGCAGAGTGAGATCATCCGGAAATCTCTGAAAGAACTTGGAGAATGTGAACATGAGAACAGCATGGATATTGACCGGGCTACTGGATGTTTTGGCAGATTAATGGCGGAACTTTTTGTTTGGAAGGAGGATATCTGGGAGAAGACGCTCAGAAAGATGGGGTTCTATCTCGGAAAATTCATTTATCTGATGGACGCTTACGAGGATCTGCCGGAAGATAGAAAGAAGAATCGCTATAATCCATTGAAAGAACTGGCAAAGCGGCCGGACTATGAGGCGCAGATGGAACAGATCCTTCGAATGATGATCGCGGAGAGTACGGTTCGTTTTGAACAATTACCATGTCTGGTTGACGTAGACATTTTGAGAAATATACTGTATGATGGAGTTTGGAATCATTATAATAAGATTCAGATGAAGAAAAGAGAGGACAACAAAGATGAACAAAAATCCATATGATGTGCTTGGGGTATCACCAAACGCATCGGATGATGAAATAAAGAGAGTGTATCGGGATCTGACAAGAAAATATCACCCGGATGCAAATGTGAACAATCCGTTAGCAGATCTTGCAGAAGAGAAGTTTAAGGAAGTACAGGAAGCGTATGATATTATCATGAGAGAACGTGCGAACGGAGGAAATTCGTATGGGAATAATTATGGATATGGTTCTTCTGAAAGTTATTCTTATGGAAATCAGAACAGCTCTTATGGCTATGGAACGATGGATCCTAAACTGCAGGCAGCTGCGAATTATATTAACAGCAGACGTTACAGAGAGGCG
>QWCK01005023.1_pt1 | contig 12422 bp, 9 predicted proteins | sample 1972571 | NCBI WGS metagenome assembly QWCK01 (sample SAMN09866710, study PRJNA288562) | Human gut metagenome isolate term2_stool, whole genome shotgun sequencing... | isolation source: gut | host: Homo sapiens | place: USA: California
ATAAGCAGCCAACAGAAGCGCCGCCGGGATGACCGTCATGCAGACCAGCAGCGCGGCGCTTTTGCCGCTGGGCACCGAGGCCAGCACCGCCCCGATTCGTTCTGTCTTTTCCGCTATGGTGATCAGCCCCTGGGAGGCCGCGTTCTCCAAATCGGAGATCTGGTTCGTCACGGCGCGCACTCCCACCGCCAGATAGATGACAAGCACCAGAAGCTGCACCAGCGCAGTGCCCAGCTTGGTGATGAAGGGCCGCACGGAAAAGACGATGCCCTCCTCCCGGCGGCCCGTTTTCCACTCGTTGTATTCCACGGTATTTGCAATGCAGATGATCATAATAAGGTAAACCAGCGTCTGCCCCAGAAATGCAAACAGGTTGCTCACGGTGAGCATCGTGAACTTGAGCGCCCACATCTCCCGCGGGATGAACAGGCCGGAGAGCATGATGCAGAGGTATCCCGCCGCAGCGCCGAAAGCGCCTGCCTTCATCAGCTGCGCGCGGGTGAAACGGCCGGACAGAGCCGCGAACACGAGCATCAGCACCGCGCCCGCCACATTGCCCAGAATGCTGAAGATGGACAGCAGCAGGCCGTTGTAGCCGAATTCAAAATACAGGTATGTCACCGAAAGGCCGCCGCCCATCAGTGTCTGCGCCACGGAAAAAATCAGAAAAACAACGGCGCACCAGACAAGCTGATCGTTGCGGGCAATGGTGGAAAAGGCCTTCCGGATGCCGACCTTTTCGGCGGGCGCTTCGTCCCGCGCAGACGGCTCGCGCACCACAAGCAGCGTGATGAGCTGTGTAGCCGTAAACGCAGCGCATACAATAAGGACAACGGCACGGTACGCGGTGACGGCGTTGCCGCCGATCACAAGGCTGCCCGCCGTAAACGTGGGTACAACGATGCCGCCCAGAAACTGCCCCACGCCCGCAAACAGCACCGTGCGGGAGGTAAGACGGTTGCGGTCGTCGGCGCGGCGCGCCAGCGCCGGCACCATGCCCCAGTAGGCGATGTCGTTCATTGTAAATACGACGCTGTACGCGAAGTACAACAAGCCGAAGGCCGCCACATAAGCCCAGCCCTGAAGCGTGGTGGAAAACGAGGTGATGAACACGATGACGCTCAGCACGCCGCCAATGGCGATCCATGGCTTGAATTTGCCCCAGCGCGTACGCGTGGCCTCCACCACGTTGCCCATGATCGGGTCGTTGAAAGCGTCGAATACGCGCGCCGCCACCATGATGACGCTGATGCAGGCAAACTGCACCGACGTAAGCGTTTTGGTGAACAACACATAGGTGAGCAGATAGTTGGTAAACATGCATCCGGCCATATCCCGGCCCACGGTGCCCACGGGATACGCCCAGAGGTTGCGGCGCGAAAGCCCGCCCGCCGTTTTTTCCTGTGCGCTCATTGCTGCATTCCCCCTTTTCCGCCGCGAAAAACCGCCCGCGGCAAGCAGATGATTCCTGTTCCCATCATAGCAAAAAACGGGAACGCGCGCAATGAGGAACTCTGCCCGCCGCCTCAGGTATTTCCGTGCATATTTTGCGAATACAAACCAGCCCCCGGCCGCGGGTCTATCCTGCGCGGCCGGGGGCTGGTTTTGTTATTTTAAATCCGGTTTATACTTCAAGTATTTTATCCACGCGTGCGGCCAAGATAGAAAAGCGCCACTGTGCCGGGGCCTGAATGGCTGCCGATGACCGGGCCGATGGAATGGATGCGGATATCCTGCGTGCCGAATTTTTCCCGCACCAGGTCCGCTACATATTCCGCGTCCGCACGGCAGTCCCCGTGGCTGATGAACACCGTTTGGGAGGCCGGGTCCACTGCGTCCTTTTCCATATGCGCCACCAGCGCGTCCAGGCTGGCCTTGCGGCCGCGCACCTTTTCCATGGGGATCAGATGACCCGCGTCATCCACGTGCAGCACCGGCTTGATGTTGAGCACCGTGCCGAAAAACGCCGCCGCACCGGACACACGCCCGCCGCGCTTGAGATGATTCAGGTCGTCCACCGTGAACCAGTGGGCCAGATGCAGCTTGTTTTCCTCCAGCCACCGGGCCGTTTCTTCAATGCTGCGGCCCGCCTTCTGCTGCTGCGCCGCATGGTAGACCAGCAGGCCCTCGCCCATGGAGGCGCACAGGCTGTCCACCGCGAGGAATTTGTGCTCCGGATATTCTGCGCTCAGGTCCTCGAAGGCGATGCGCGCGGAGTTGAATGTGCCGGACAGCCCGGACGAAAAACCCACATACAGCACGTCGAAGCCGTCCCGCGCCATTTTACCCGCCACTTCCCGGAATGTCTCCACATTGATCTGGCTGGTGGTGGACATAGCCCCGCCGCGGAGCATATCGTAAAAGTCCCCGGAAGAAAGGTCTGTTTCCTCAGGGTCGTTCCGATAGCTTTTTTCGCCGATGGTATAGGTCATGGGCAGTACAGTAACGCCCGTCTGCGCCACAAGCTGCGGCGAAAGGTCCGTGGTGGAATCCGTCAGGATCTTATATTCACGCATCGTTGTCGCTCCTTTATGTTTGCTGGAAAATCAGTCCCCAGCTCTCTGCTGGGAAATCCACAGGCAGTATATCACAAATCCCCGTGCTTTTCCAGACTGAATTTCCCCTTCAGCGCGGCAATGCCTGCCAGAATGCGGTCCTGAAAAATCACGCACAGCCCCGCCACAGCCCCGGTGGCAAGGAACACCACCAGGCTCACGTCCCAGCTTCCCTCGGCGAACTGGCTGCCCGCAAAGGTACTGGTGATCACCGACGGGATGCGCGCCAGTGTGGAGATGAGAAAAAACGCATGGGGCCTGACGGGCAGGAACGGGCCCAGATAGATGAGCACGTCCTTGGGCGTGCCCGGGATGAAAAACAGCAGGAACAAAAAGAACTTCACGTGTGCCTCGTCCCGCAGAAAATGGTATTTTGCCAGAACGGAAGCGTCGATGGCTCTGGCACCCGCGGCACGCACGCAGTAATAAACTGCGGCGCTGGAAAGGCCCACGCCCAAAAGGCACAAGGCCAGCCCTCCCCAGGTACCGTACAAAAGCCCCGCCATCAGCTCCACCGGTTCGCCGGGCAGCACGGCCACCACCACCTGCAGCACCTGCAGGCCCAAAAATGCCAGAAGTCCCAAAAAACCGCTGTCGTGGACAAACGCAATAAACGCATCCCGCGCATCCTGCTGCGTCAGCACGGCCCAGATCTCGTTTCGATATGTAATGCCGAACACGGCCAGCGCCAGCAGAAGCGCCGCGCCCAATACCGTGCCCGCGTATTTTTTTATGAATGCCACTCGTATCCACGCCCCGTCTTCCCGGGCGCGCCGCCGCATCAGGCGGTATGCGCCCCGGTGTATTCTTCCAGGGTGCCGCCCGCCTGCATGATGGCTTTCGCGGCATCCTCACCTACATAACGATAATGCCACGGTTCATACGTCACGCCCGTGACATTTTCTTTTCCCCTGGGGTAGCGCAGGATGAAGCCGTAATCCGCGCAGTGGGCGTACAGCCATTCAAATTCCGGCGTGTCTTCAAAATCCGCCGTCAGGTCGCTGTGCTTCGAATACCAGTCCGCCGAAACGATATCTGCGGCAAGGCCCGTGTTATGCTCCGAGGTGCCGGGGCGCGCCACCCACATGGCAGCCTGTTTTTCGGCCTCCTCCCGGCTGAAGCCCTCCGCCATGAAGGAATTTGTCTTGCGCTTGAACAGCGCCGTCTGCCGCTCCACGCTGCGGTAGCCCGACACTAAGTAGAGCTTGCAGCCCGCCGCCTCGGCGTCCGCCAGCATGGCCTCCAGGTCCGCCGCCGCGCGCTTGTCAAAAGGACGGTTTTCGTATCCCCTGATGTCCACGGTCTCCACGGTAAAGCCCTCGGGCAGAGGGTTCCCGGCGTTGACCAGGCGCGTCATCCAGCCGTCGCCGGGGACGCCGCTCATAGAGCCGGACATGGAACCGGACATGCTGCCGGAGCCGGATGTCACAGACGAGGAGCTGGGCGCCATGGAGGAGCTGGACGAAGGCTTGGAGGACGAACTGCCGGAGCTGCCCCAGCAGCCTGCGAACAGCGCCGCCACAAGCACCAGCGCGAGGGTAAGGACCAAAGTTTTCTTAGGCAAAATACAAACTCCCTTTCACCTGCCCGCAGACGCCGGGCGGCGCGCGGGAAGGTCATTGTAAATTGCCGGTCAGGGTCATTACCGCAGCGAGCGCCGCCAGCGGCGCGGTCTCACAACGCAGGATGCGCGGCCCCAGGCCGATTTGTACGCATCCCGCTTCGCGGGCCGCGGCCGCTTCCTCGGGGGAAAAGCCGCCTTCGCTGCCGGTGATGAGGCCGATGGTCTCGGCGCCGCCCAGCCGGCTAAGTAATGGCTCCCCGCCCGCCTCGTAGCAAAAAAACGCTGCGTCGTTGCGCGCTGCGTCCGCGAGCATCTGTTTGTATGTTACCGGAAGTTCCACCTGCGGCACCACGCCCCGCCCGCTCTGCTTGGCGGCCTCAAAGGCGATGCGGTTATAGCGCAGGTTTTTCTGCTCTTCCTTTTTTGGCGCAGCCACACAGTAGCGGCTGAAAAACGGCACTACCCGCACGGCGCCAAGCTCCACAGCCTTCTGGACGATTGTCTCCAGCTTATCCTGCTTTGGGTAACCCACATATAGCGTAACCCGCACGCCCGGCTCCGATACGCTGGTAGAGCTGGAAAGGATTTCCAGCTCTACCGTATCGGGGCCAAAGCCGCGCACCGCGCAGGCATAGTCCGTGCCCTTGCCGTCGCAAAGCGTAACGGCCTCGCCGGGGCGGGCACGCATCACATGGGCCAGGTGATGCGCGTCCGCCCCCGACAGCACGGCCGTGCCTCCGGAGATATCAGTTGTAAAATAACGGTGGGGCATAATAAAACTCCTTCTGTGTATTTATGGCGCAAGGGCGCGGCACTGCGGTGCGCTGTTTAAGGCGCAAGCCGCATGCCAAGCAGCGGAATTAAGATAAACTGCGCCGGATAGATGAGGTAAAACCTCCACTTCACGCGCGCACCGGCGCCGGGCGTGCCGTCGTACAGCCGCATTGGCAAAAGCGAAAAAAACACACCGAAAAATTGCAGATACTGCGAGCCCAAATTGGGCAGCGCGCCAAGCCAAAGCGACGCGACAATTACCGTAAAGATACCGCACAGCAGCAAAGCCGGGCGGCCGCTGCGGTCGCGCATGTAAAAGCAGCCCCAAACAATGGCCAACGCATACCAGCCCCAATCCAAAGGAAGAAGAGCGGCGCAGACGAAAAGGGCGGCGCAAGCGGCGCACCGTGCGAACAACGGCTTGATGTGCTCCCATGCCACAAGCGAAAGCAGCGCAAGAAACAGCGTAAACAACACATTGCCTCCGCCCGAAAATACCGTAAATTTCCATTCGCGCGTATACACTCAGCCGCAAAAGCTGCTGTAAAACGGCTGCGAAATCAGTGCAAACATCAGCAGCCGCATCAAATAGCGGCGCACGCTTTTGGTGTGGCAATAGCCCTCCGCCAAAAGAAAGCAGAAAATAGGCAGCGCCATTTTGCCGGCGGTGCGCAGCGCAATGCAGGCAGGAGAGCGGTAATACAAAAAGGCGTATGCAAAATGATCGAGCAGCATACAGGCATACGCAATCCATTTCAGCCCGGTGGCAGATAATTTAGCACCCGGCGTATGCACGGTATTTCCGCCTTTGTGCTTGGCGCGCAGTTATTCCCGCCCTGTGTGGCCGCACACCAGCGCCACCCAACCGTTCTTTTCCTTTACCTCCCGCAGTGCAAGGCCTGCGGCCTGTACCGCGGCGATCACCTCATCCTTGCGGGTGTCGATGATGCCGCTGGCCAGAAAGGTTCCATGCTTTGCCAGCAGCGCGGGTACGTCCGGCACCAGGTGGATGATGGCATTGGCCACGATGTTGGCGCAGATGACATCGTATACACCCGTGGCCTTTTCGGAAAGGTCGCCCACCAGTACCGTAAGGTCGTTCTGCACGCCATTGAGGGCCGCGTTTTCGCCTGCCGTGCGCACGCACATCGGGTCGATGTCCACGCCTTCCGCTTTGGCCGCGCCCAATTTCAATGCCGCGATGGCAAGGATGCCGCTGCCCGTGCCGATGTCCAACACGCGCTCGCCGCCCTTCACCAGGCCATCCAGCGTTTCCAGGCACAGGGCCGTGGTCTCGTGCGTGCCGGTGCCGAAGGCCATTCCCGGGTCCAGCGTGATGACCGCGCGGTCCGTTTCGTACGCTTCCCAGCTCGGCACCACAGCCAGCCGTGTGCCGATATCCATAGCGTGGTAGTATGCCTTCCAGCCCGTCTCCCAGTCCTCCTGGCGCACACCCGTGTATTCCATCCGGTAAGGCACCTCGGCGCGCTCCAGGCGGTCCCGCATCAGCTCTCCGATCTCCGCAAAATTCTCGTCCGGCGCAATGTACAGGTGCACCGCTACCTCATCCCGGCTTTTATCCAGCAGTTCCTGCTCAATGAGGTCAACGTGAGCAATGGCCTCCACCTGGGCCTCCAGATCCCGGTAATCCTCGATGTAGATGCCGCCGCCCGAGATGCCCGTGGCAATGGCCTCCGCTGTTTCGGCCCAAACCGCCGGCACCGTCGTCTTGATGTCTGTCCATTCCATAGCTTTTTACTCCCTGCGCTTGGCGCGCCTGCAATTTGTTTTTGCGTCGTAAGGCGCCGTTTTCTTTTCATTATACACAAATACATCCAAAAACGAAACAAGCCGGCGGTATATCCCGCATTTCGTGCCGGTTCTGCAGAAATTTTTCACAATCTTCTTTCCTCTTCTTTTGTTAGAATGCACAAAAGAGCTTTGTTAAACTTATAACATTCGTCGTGTTGTACATTGATAAACTTTTAACGATATGGTATGATAGTGTCAGTGAGAAAGCATCCTAAAATCACAAAACGAACCGTTCAAACCATATCAATGAACTTTGGGAGGACAAACTGATGGCAGAGAAAAAGACGACCGCCAAAACTGCTCCGGCCCCCGCTGTGGAGACCGTGGAGAACCCTGTGAACAAAATGATCGACGGCCTGGTGGAAAAAGCCCAGGCAGCTTTGAAGGAATTCCTGACGCTGGATCAGGAACAGATCGACCACATCGTGCACGAGATGGCGCTGGCCGGCCTTGACAAGCACCAGGAGCTGGCCCGCATGGCCGTGGAGGAAACCGGCCGCGGCGTGTACGAGGACAAGGTCATCAAGAATATGTTTGCCACCGAGTATATCTGGCACGACATCAAAAAGGAAAAGACCGTGGGCGTGCTGGACGAGAACGAGATGGAGGGCTATGTGGAAGTGGCCGAGCCTGTAGGCGTTATCGCAGGCGTCACCCCCACCACCAACCCCACCTCCACCACGCTGTTCAAAAGCCTGATCGCCGTGAAAACGCGCAACCCCATCATCTTCGGTTTCCACCCGTCCGCGCAGAAGTGCTCGGCCGAGGCTGCGCGCATCGTATATGAGGCCGCTGTGAAGGCCGGCGCGCCGGAGAACTGCATCCAGTGGATCGACACGCCGTCCATCGAAGCGACGGGGGCGCTGATGAACCACCCCGGCGTGGCCACCATCCTGGCCACGGGCGGCCCCGGCATGGTAAAGGCCGCTTACAGCTGCGGTAAACCGGCGCTGGGCGTCGGCCCGGGCAACGTGCCGTGCTATATTGAAAAATCCGCGGACCTGCACCGCGCCTGCACCGACCTGATGATGTCCAAGACCTTCGACAACGGCATGATCTGCGCTTCCGAGCAGGCCGTCATCGTGGACAAAGAGATCGCCAAAGCGTTCGAAGACTATATGAAGGCCAACAACTGCTACTTCCTCAACAAGGAAGAAACGGAAAAGCTGACGAAATTCATGTTCCCGGACCCCAGCAAGGGCGTTTACGGCCCGCTGGTGGGCAAATCTGCAAACTGGATCGCCGAGCAGGCCGGCCTGAAGGTGCCCGAAAAAACGAAGATCCTCATCGCGCCCATCTCCTCGCCGGACGAAAACCATCCGCTGGCGAAGGAAAAGCTTTCCCCGGTGCTGGCCTACTTTGTTGTAAACAGCAAGCAGCAGGGCTTTGATTACGCCAACAAGATGCTGGAGCTGGGCGGCCTGGGCCACTCCGCCGTCATTCATACCGGCGACATGAAGATCGCCGATGAATACGGCGTGGCCATGCGCGTGGGCCGAATCATTGTGAACAGCCCGTCCTCCCAGGGCGCCATCGGCGACATCTATAATACCAACACGCCTTCCCTGACGCTGGGCTGCGGCTCCTATGGCAAGAACAGCGTGTCCCAGAACGTCACGACGGTGAACCTCATCAACAAAAAGCGCATCGCCAAGAGGAGGGTGAACATGCAGTGGTTCAAGGTGCCGCCCCGCATCTATTTTGAGGAGGATTCCATCCAGTACCTGGAAAAGATGGAGGGCATCTCCCGCGCCTTCATCGTCACCGACCCGATGATGGTGAAGCTGGGCAATGTGGACAAAGTCCTGTACTACCTGCGCAAGCGCGAGGAATACTGCCACAGCGAGATCTACTCCGACGTGGAAAGCGACCCGTCCGTTGAGTGCATCATGCGCGGCGTCAAGGCCATGAACGCCTTCCAGCCGGACGTCATCATCGCCATCGGCGGCGGCTCGGCCATCGATGCGGCCAAGGGCATGTGGCTGTTCTACGAGCATCCGGACACCAGCTTCGACGGCCTGCGCCAGCGCTTCCTGGACATTCGCAAGCGTGCGTTCAAGTTCCCGAAGCTGGGCCAGAAGGCCAAACTGGTCGCCATCCCCACCACCTCCGGCACCGGCTCCGAGGCCACCAGCTTCTCCGTCATTACGGATAAGCAAAACGGCAACATCAAATATCCCCTGGCCGACTACCGCCTGACGCCGGACGTGGCCATCATCGACCCGCAGTTCACCCGCTCGATGCCCAAGAGCATCGTGGCCGACACCGGCCTGGACGTGCTGACCCACGCCATTGAGGCGTATGTATCCGTCATGGCCAGCGATTATACCGACGGCCTTGCGCTGCACGCCATCGAAATGGTGTTCACTTATCTGGAGAAATCCTACAACGGCGACCCGCTGGCCCGCGAAAAGATGCACAACGCGTCCTGCATCGCCGGCATGGCCTTCACCAACGCGTTCCTGGGCCTGAACCACTCCATGGCGCACAAGCTGGGGGCCGAGTGCCACATTCCCCATGGCCGCGCCAACGCCATCCTGCTGCCGTATGTCATCAAATACAACGCTACCAAACCGACCAAGTTCGCCTCATTCCCGAAATACAAGGAATATGTGGCCGACGAGCGCTATGCGAAGATCGCCCGCCGCGTGGGCCTGTGCAGCGCGGACACGCCCATCTCCGAGGCAGTGGACTGCCTTGTGAAGGCCATCCGGGAACTGATGACCGTCACCGAGCGCCCGCTCTGCATCAAGGACTGCGGCGTCAGCGAGGCCGAGTTCATGAGCAAGGTCGACGAGCTTTCCTACAAGGCGTTCGAGGACCAGTGCACCACCGCAAACCCGGTATATCCCCTGGTGTCCGAAATCAAGGAGCTGTACAGGGAAGCTTACTACGGCGAATAAGCGCCGCCCAAAACTGAATCCCGGGCCGTTCTTTTTCCGGCCCGACCTCCTTTCATGGGGCCCGTGCAAAGCGGGCCCCTTTTTTGGTATATGTACCGGCACATGGTACCCGCGCAAAACAGCACAAATAACCGCCGACAAATTTGTTACGCCGCATGGGCGGATGTGTGCTATACTGTTTGTAAATAAGCTCTTTAAAAATACGCTTTTGCGGCGGCGCGGCAAAACGCGTCCGTCCGGGGGAGGAATACGCATGCAGGAACGCCACATCACCACGCCCGGCCCCGTGCTGGACGAACACGGCGTCATCACGCCCGGCTATTCGGAACGGTCCATTTGTACTTACCGCCGCGCAGATATCAAAGCCCCGTTCTACCGCATCAAGGAATGGGACTTCTATCAGGTGTCCGACGGCGAAAAGTGTCTCCAGTTTACATATGGCCATGCCTCTTATGCGGGCCAGGTAGCGGTGATGCTGTTCAACTTCAAAACGGGTGAAGTCATCGCCAATATCAGCAAGCTGCTCGCCCTGCCCTTCGGCAGCCTGCATCTGCCTGAAAACGCCGAGCAGGACAGCGATATATGCTACGACAAAGGCGGCGTGCACCTGCGCTTTAAAGTGGAGGGCGACACGCGTTACCTTTCGTTTTTCGCGCCGGATTTTGAAGCGAACATCACGCTGGAGCGCAAAAACCCCTATTCTCTGGTCATCCATATCCCCTTTGATGAATACAAAACAGCGTTCTATTATAACCACAAGATCAACTGCATGACGGCCCGCGGCCGGGCGGTATGCGGAGGAAAGGAATACATTTTCGGAGACGGCGCTTTCGGCCTGCTGGACTGGGGGCGCGGCGTGTGGCCGTTCCACAATGAATGGTACTGGTCCAACGGCACCGGCACAGTGGACGGCAAAATTTTCGGTTTCAACCTGGGAACCGGCTTCGGCAACACCAGCCAGACCACCGAAAACATGCTGTTCTACAACGGGAAATACCATAAGCTGGGCCGCGTGCATTTTGACCTGGACACCGAATACATGAAGCCCTGGCGGCTGTATGACGACGAGGGCCGCCTGGACCTGACCCTGACGCCGTGCTATGACCGCACCACCCGCATGAAAGTGCTGTTCGTGGACAACTGCTGCCACCAGATGTTCGGCGGTTTTTCAGGCAGAGCCGTGCTGGACGACGGCACCGTGCTGCAGATCGACGATCTGCAGGCTTTTGCCGAACACGCAGTGAACAACTGGTAGGCTCACCTGCTCAAATCAAACCAACAGGCGCGCCGCTTCCCTTTTCGGGGAGCGGCGCGCCGCTTTTTTCCGCGAAACAGGGCGGGATATGCCGAAGCGCGTCCCGCCCTGTTTTTTCGCGTTTGCGCGCACATATTCCGCCCCGCGTCTGCAAACACTTTTACCACTGCCGTAAGATCCTATGCCTTCCCGGGCCGGAACGCATCCAACAAGGCTTTGGGGACGGTATGAAAACGGCCGCCGCAAATATGTTTCGCAGAAGGAGCGACAGAAAAATGAAACTGGACGCAAAAAAATACGACGAGATGCGCAAGGCCGCGTCGCCGCCCTCGCCGCTTTTGAAGGACTGCCTGTGGGCGTTTTTCGTGGGCGGCGCCATCTGCCTTTTGGGCGAGGGCCTGCGCATGCTGTATGCGGCCCTGGGCTTCACACTTACCGACGCTGGCACACTGACGAGCGCCACGCTCATCGGCCTGTCGGCCTTTACCACAGCAATGGGCTGGTACCAGAAGCTGGCCGCCAAGGCCGGTGCCGGTACACTGGTACCCATCACAGGCTTTGCCAACGCGGTCGTCGCCCCCGCCATCGAATTCCGCAACGAGGGGCTTGTCTCCGGCGTGGGTGCAAAAATGTTCATCATCGCAGGGCCTGTCATCGTTTACGGCATGCTGGCCAGCGTTGTGTGGGGCGTGATCTACCATTTCATCCGCCCGCTGATGGGAGGGTAACGCATGCGTAAGGGAGACACCATTCTGTTTGAAGCTCCGCCCAGCGCCGTCGCATATGCGGCCGTGGGCGGCAAAAAAGAGGCGGAAGGCCCTCTGGCAGACGCCTTTGATATGCTCATCGCCGACACCCTGTGCGGCGAAAAGACCTGGGAAAAGGCCGAGAGCGATTTTGCCCGCTACTGTCTGGAGGCCGCGCTGAAAAAAGGGCGTCTGCAGGCGGACGCGCTGGACGCCGTGTTTGCGGGCGACCTTCAGTGCCAGTGCACCGCGTCGGCCTATACGATGCGCGGGTTCGACACCCCGTACCTGGGCCTGTACGGCGCGTGCAGCACCATGGCCGAAGGCTTTGGCCTGGCCGCGTGCATGGTGGCAGGCGGCCACATGCAGTATGCCGCGGCCATGAGCAGCAGCCATTTCTGCGCGGCGGAGCGCCAGTTCCGCACGCCGCTGGACTATGGCGGCAAACGCACGCCCACGGCCCAGTGGACGGTAACAGGCGCCGGCGCCGCCATCCTGGCTCCGGCCGGCGGCCCGCCCTATGTGCGCGCCGTCACATTCGGCCGCGTGCGGGATTATAACGTCACCGACATCAACAATATGGGCGCGGCCATGGCCCCGGCCGCCTGTGAAACGATCCTGCGCTACTTCGCCGATACGGGCGAAAAACCGGAGCACTTTGACGCCATTTTCACCGGGGACCTGGGCTTTGTGGGCCGCACGCTGCTGCTGCAGTTGCTCAAGGAGGAAGGTCTGCCGCTGGAAAACCATCAGGACTGCGGCCTGCTGGTATACGACCGGGACGCGCAGAACGTTCAGGCGGGCGGGTCCGGC
>QWCK01012275.1_pt1 | contig 12415 bp, 11 predicted proteins | sample 1972571 | NCBI WGS metagenome assembly QWCK01 (sample SAMN09866710, study PRJNA288562) | Human gut metagenome isolate term2_stool, whole genome shotgun sequencing... | isolation source: gut | host: Homo sapiens | place: USA: California
AAGAGGAGCTACGTGCAATTCACTTTCAATCCAAACGCAAGTGCTTATGTAATCGCTAACTATTAATATAGTATAGAGACCATTAATATAGAATATATCTAAACGAAAAAGGACTGTGAGAGCAGTTCTTTTTTTGTGCCTTGCTTTATTGAAAAAAATAGATTTTTGTGTTAAAATTAAAATAGCTAAGTATATGGCCGAATGGGTATATATACTTAATAAAGGAGTGAGAACATGGACAAGAACAATAAAGATAAGAAGGGACCTAAGAAGTCTCTCGTCTATTACTATATAGTTATACTAATCATTGCCTACTTCTTCAACGTCTTCTTCATGAAGGACTTCATGAAGCCGAATGTTGAGAAGGTCACTTACGATGCTTTTTTGAAAGCGATTGACGAGGGCGTTGTTGACAAGGTGCAAAAGATGGGCGGCAACATCGTATTTCAGCTTAAGCCTGATTATGTGGCCGTTCGCGATAAAGACAATGACAAGAAATTAAAATTTGAAAAAGCAAAATTAGATAAAAGTGGCAAGCCCATAAACAAGAATGAAGACGAAGAGCTTAGAGTCTTCATCACAGGCGAGTGGGACTACGACGGCCTTACAGAAAAGCTTGAGGCAAAGGGCGTTCACTTCGGTAGCGAGATCATCGAAGAGCCATCAATCCTAGTAAAAATCTTGGGCTTCCTACTACCTATAGCGACATTTTTGATTATGGGTCTCGTTCTATCCAGAATTTTATTCAAGGATATGGGCGGCGGCCTTGATAAATTTGGCTTCGGCAAATCGGGCGCCAAAGTTTATGTAAAGGGCAAGCAAAAGAAGACTTTCGAAGACGTTGCGGGCCAAGAAGAAGCGAAGGATATGCTTCTAGAGATAGTCGACTTCCTTCACTACCCAGAGAGGTACGCCAAGATAGGCGCCAACCTTCCTAAAGGAGCCTTACTCGTAGGACCTCCGGGTACAGGTAAAACTCTTCTAGCACAAGCAGTTGCGGGCGAAGCAGACGTGCCATTCATCTCCATATCGGGTTCATCCTTCGTAGAGATGTTCGTGGGACTTGCAGCCAAGAGAGTTAGAGAATTATTCAAAGAAGCGCAAGAGAAGGCGCCATGCATCATATTTATAGACGAGATTGACGCCATAGGTAAGTCACGTGAAGGATCTTTCTCCTCAAACGACGAGAGAGAGCAAGCGCTAAACCAATTACTTACAGAGATGGACGGCTTCGACTCCAAAAAAGGTATAGTGGTACTTGCAGCAACGAATAGACCAGAAGTACTTGACCCAGCCTTATTACGTCCGGGTCGTTTCGATAGGCGTATACCAGTTGAATTACCTGATCTTAATGGCAGGATAGCCGTATTAAAGGTACACTCAAGAAACATCAAGATGTCAGACGATGTAGACTTTAAAAAGATAGGTCTACTTACAGCCGGTGCATCAGGTGCAGACCTTGCAAATATCGTGAACGAAGCGGCACTTAGAGCAGTTAGAAACAAAAGAGATTACGTAATACAAGAGGATTTACAAGAGTCCGTTGAAGTAGTTATAGTTGGCTATCAAAGAAAAACTATGATTATCTCGAAGAAAGAGCGTGAAATGATCAGCTACCACGAAGTTGGTCACGCGATAGTCGCAGCTGTTCAAAAGAAGAGCGCTCCAGTTGAGAAGATCACCATCATACCAAGGACATCGGGTGCACTCGGCTATACACTACAATCAGATACAGAAGAAAAGTTCCTTATGGACAAGGAAGAGCTATTCAATATGATGGTTACTGCATCAGGCGGTAGAGCCGCTGAGGATATAGTCTTCGGCGTGATTACGACTGGCGCAAGTAATGATATAGAGCAAATCACAAAGATCGCTAGAAACATGGTTATGCGCTACGGCATGAGCGACGACTTCCCTATGATGAGCCTAATGAGCGAAGGAAACCGCTACCTAGGGGCGAAGTAAGCGAAAAAGCTGAAGTAAGCGAAAAAACTAATGATAGCGATGCTAGTATAGATAGTAAAAACACTAATGATAGTGAAAATGCTTTAGAAAGTGATTCTGTTAAAGATAGTGAGGCTACTAAAGATAGCGATTCTACTATTGCTAGCGATTCTACAAAAGAAGACGAAAATACTCAAGATGAGAAAGATGACGATAGTGGCAAGGCCATAATCGTAGAAGAGGATAGTAATATATAAAAATAAGGAGTAGGAGTTATGGGTTATATACTAATTGTTGACGACGAAACGACGATAACTGATATCATCGAGTTCAATTTACAAAAGGAAGGTTTTGAGACAAAGGCGGTTCACGACTAAGACAAAAGTATAAGTTCCCGATCCTTATGCTGACTGCGAAGGAAGAGGAAGCTGATAAAGTCAAGGGTCTAGAGCTTGGCGCTGACGACTACATCACTAAGCCATTTGGCATAAGAGAGTTAATTGCAAGGGTTGAGGCGAATCTTAGACGCGCGCCTAAGAGTAAATCGACTGAAAACTCCATTACCATAGGCGATATAAGGATGGATATGACTCTATTACAAGTATTTAAGAAGGAAAAACCGGTTGAGCTAACTCTTCGTGAGTTTGAAGTGCTAAAGTATCTGATGCAGCACCCTAACGAAGTATTCTCAAGGGCGGATCTACTTAAGGACGTTTGGGGCTACGACTACATCGGCGACGTAAGGACTGTTGACGTAACTATCAGACGTGTGCGCGAAAAAGTTGACGAGAAATTATCAGACGACTACAAATACATCAAGACAAGAAGAAACATGGGTTATTACATCTCAAATGAAGTTTAATTCGATAAAGTTTAGGTTTGTCATCATCTACGCGTCGCTAGTACTATTTGTCCTAGTGAGCGTTGCTGCCTTCATTGTTACAGGGCTTGAAACTGAGCTAATGAAGGGCCTAAAGGACGATATCAAAAAGCAGGTTGAGACCATGACCTCGACCTCAAGATACTTTACGAAGGAGAACTGGTCGGACGAAGACACAATCACTCACATACAGACTGTTATCGATGAGAACAGGTTTAACGCGGACGAACTTGTCTACGTTATAAGCAACGACAGCTACCCGTCCGTTATTGCGGGTAACGACGAAGGCACTAGGCTAATAGTGGGCAAAAACGCTTATGATGTTGACACGATTAATCAAGCGATGCTACTTGAGGCTCTAAAGGGCAACTTAAGCGAAAAGATTATCGGCGAAGGAATAGACGCCGAAGTGCATCTAAGCTACCCTGTCGTATCGGAGAAGGGCAAGGTCAAGGGCGTTGTCTACGTAATCAGCTCTACAAGGATGGTTGAGGCAACTGTAAAGAAGGCGAGACAATTACTTACTATGATCAGTTTGGCGGCGATCTTTGTAACGATACTCATCGCTTATTTACTCGCTTCGTCAATAGTTTCGCCTATCAGTAGCTTGACTGCGAAGGCCAAGAGACTTGCTGAGGGTGACTTCACTCAAAAAGTTGAGGTTAGGAGCAAAGACGAGATAGGTAAGCTGGCGTCTATGTTTAACACGCTTACAAATGAATTAAACAAGACCATTAGCGAGAAAGACCTTGAGCAAAAGAAGCTTGAGACCATATTTACAAATATGACTGAGGCCATCATTGCCTTAAACAGCCAGGGTGAGCTTATTCACGCGAACTCTGTTGCGCAAAAACTTATTGATATTGACATAAAGAGGGACACGCAAAGGTACTTTAACCTTGACAAGATTGGGCTTTCATCGATTAATTTCGATAATCCATTTACCCTTGAAGGCGAAGAGGAGATCGAGCTTAAGGGCGGTGTCTACAAGATGACTTATGCGCCATTCGAAAACGAGGACTATAGTCTTGGCGGCATTATCATCATGTTCCAAGACATAACTAAGGAGCACAGGCTTGACAATATGCGTAAGGAATTCGTTGCCAATGTTTCGCACGAGCTAAAGACGCCTATCACGGCTATAAGGTCTTACTCGGAGACGCTGCTTGAGGGCGGTGTGCCAGAGGAGATGCAAAACAAGTTCCTAGGCGTTATCGAGAAGGAAGCGGACAGGATGAACAGACTTGTTCTTGACCTACTTCTTCTATCGAATATCGATTATAAGGGCGGGGAGGACGTCAAGGTCACTGTGCTTAACGATAAGGTTAAGGACGCGATTGATAAATTAAAGATACTTGCAGATGAAAAGAAGCAAAAGCTTATCTACTCTATTGCGGGCGAGCCGCTTAAGGCGCTGATCGACGCTGACTCATTTGAACAGATCATCACTAATCTTATATCGAACGCGATTAAGTATACGAATGAAGAAGGCACCATCGAGGTAAAACTATATTCAGTTTTAGGCAAGATCCACATCGATGTTATTGACAATGGTATAGGCATACCAGAGAAGGACCAAAAGAGAATCTTCGAGAGGTTCTACAGAGTCGAAAAGGGCCGCTCGAGAAAGATGGGCGGAACAGGTCTTGGCCTATCCATTGCTAAGGAGATGGCGAACGCCTACAAAGCAGACATAGTCTTCACTTCGAAGTTTGGTATAGGCACGACATTTACCTTTTTAATCGATGAATATAAAGAAATAAATTCGTAATAACAATTTAATACAACTGTAATATAAAAGCCCTCCCATCTATGTTATAATAGATGTAGATAAGGAGGGAAGGTATGAAAAAGAAAGTCTTAATCTTTATTTTATGCCTTTTCATATTCACAATTGGGTCATCTTCTTTTGCGAAAGATGCATATGTATTTAAGGTTACAAAACCTGATCAAGATATATACTCTACCATTGACGAAGCTTTATTTATCAATGGCAGTGCACCGAAGAATGCGAATGTTGAGATAAAACACTACCTAAAGGACATTAGCTTTAAGGACTTTGAAAGCTACAAGGACAAGTATCCTAAGCTTGATGACTTTAAGAAGCACTTTGAGGAAGAAGTGATTAAGGACGATGGATATGAAGAGCTATCAAAGACAAGTATAAGTGTTGGATCTTTAGGTATATTCTCCAAAAAGCTTAGCCTTATGAATGGGCTTAACAAGATAGTCATAAGCACAGCGAAGTCGGAGAAGGTTTTCTACATATACTTAACTGACACAGATAAGTTATCAGAAAGCATTACACTTATGAAAACTATTGATCTAATAAAAAATTTGAGATAGGAGGAGCTAGATTGAGAGAAAGAATCAAGACAGCCCTTCTTTTTTTCTTGATTATTTTTGCCATATTCTTAAGTTCAAAGCTATGGCTGGACTTTTCTAGTGAGAGAAGAGTCGGTATCGAGGCAAAGGAGAAAGAGAAGGTGGAGCTAAAGGACTACATTAGCGCCGAGACTGCCATCGTCAACTTTTCAAAGGACAAGCACACTGTTTTAGACAACCCTGGGGAGCAAGGACTCTTCCAAAGTTTCAAAGGGTTTTTTTCTGATGTCTTTACGAAAAATAATTACAGAGTGAGCCTTATTGGCGAAGAGGAGTACGAAAAGGCTATAGAGAGCTCTAGATCAGTTGTCTTCACTTTCATCGACAATTTCCCTCTAAGATTAATCGCGAGAACTTTTAATATTATGGAGAAAAATAATTTTATAGATGATGATAAAAATATTAAGGAGATAGCCATCCTTCTATATAGCGGAGAGGCGATGTTTAAGACGGACGCTTCCATATACAAGATTACTGAGCTTAATACGTCTCTTTCAATACCAAACACTATAGTTAATAATCTTGAGTTAAAGCCAAATTTAGCGTACTACTATAACGCATCGAGCATACTTGGGGAGAAGAGCCCCTTATACATACCGTATCAAGACGAGTACGCGAGCTACATCTTCGATAAATACACAGTTGCACACGATTTCGACATACTTGACAGGGACAATGCGAGGAGTTTTGCGCAAAGGTTTTTCGATAAGGAGCTAAAGTATTTAAAGGAGCTTGAGGAAAAAGACTTCTCCAAGATTTATAGCTACGATTCAGAAGTTATCAAGCTTAAGTACGACGGCTCGATCGAGTACTTTGACCCACTTAAGAAGATTTACAAGGAAAGAAATTTGCTTAAGTCGATAGAGACGGCTATAGGCTTTCTGCAAGAAGGCATCAAGGAAGAAAAGCCTCTAAAAGTCTCCAAGATAGAAGAGATTACAAGCGAAGAGAGCGTGGGATATAGGATAAGCTTTGACTACTACCTAGACGGACTAAAGCTAAACTACGAGAAAGACGCAGATCACTACGCATACGTCGACGTCTTCATGGACGAAGTACGCTTTGCCTCGGTTAATAAGGCCAGCTTCAATAAGGACTCTCAAGAAGCTTTTTACACGAAGAACATACTCGAACTGATTGAGAAGAACGCAGTTTTACTTCGTGACAACGCTGAGAAGAATCCGCTTAAGTCCATTGACAAGATTAGTATCGTCTATCTAGTGAAGAAGGACGAAGCGGAGTCCGTTGCGCCAAAGATACGTATTGACACGAAGAAGGGCTACTTCATCTTCGATGCGAAGACATTTGAGCTGATAAAGGAGAGAGATTATGAACTGGAACAAAGCTAAATCCATACTCCTAGTATGCTTTTTGATTATAGACGTCGTTCTATTAACTATGTATATGAAAAAAACCAAGGACGATGGCAGTCTATCCATAAGCAAAAATGATGCGATTGAGATACTTAAAGCGCAAGATATAGACATAGACGAAAAAGAGCTCAAGACAGGGAGCGAGTTCAAGGGCTACATCCTAAAGTACTACTACTTTGATCTTGAGAAAATTAACGAGAACTTTTTTAATGGCGAGGGAGAAATCGATGACAGATACGATCTAAAGATACTTACTAAGGACGATAAAAGCGTCTCACTATCGCAAGGAACGCTATTTAGCTACGTGGATGCAAGTGAGGAAGTTAAGTACCCGAGTCTCGACATGGACAAGGCGATAGAGCTAGCGAACGAATTTTTGAAAGAGAAGGAAATTTTAATCAGAGGCATGGTCTTTGACGGCGCCTACATGGACGAAGGGAGCTACCAAGTGCATTACGCGGTAAAGCACGATGACATCTACCTGGAGAATAGCTTTATTAACTTCACCATTGACAAAAGAGGCGTGAGGAGAGTCGACGCAATGTGCCTTGAATACATTAACACGGAGGACGAAGTCTTTGCCTTGGACGATGTGAAGGACAAGATACTTTCAATAATCGATAAGCCCGAAGTAAAGGGCAAGACCATAGACAGAGTCGAGCTTTGCTACTACCTAGACCAAGTGACCATGGACCAAGCAGAGGAACTTAAGATTACAAGGCTTAGAGCCAAACCGCACTGGAGAATCACTTTCTCAGACGGTTACAAGATGATATTATAACGAAGGGAAATATATGAAAGACATATTAAAATTTTGCTCATTGAGCTCTGGTAGCTGCGGGCACAGAGACCACGTTCAAGGCGCAGGAATTTTGTCGAGGAAGTACGGAGCGAAGCTATATGCCAATGAAAAGACCTACCTCGCGTCGCTGCCACGCATCGGCTCAGTTAAGGAGCACTGCGTTCATATCTTTGACGGCGCTTTTGAAGTGAAGGACCTAGTGATAAAGCCGTTTAAGGTTTACCACGATGCCTACGACCCAGTTGGTCTTGCCATATACGCGGGGAATAAAAAGCTCAGCATCTTGACAGATACTGGCCTTGTTGATGGTGATATAGCGGATGAGATTAAGGACTCCGACATCTACTACATCGAGAGCAATCACGACGAGGAGATGCTTGAGAAGGGCCCATATAGCTACTACCTAAAGAGAAGAGTGCGTTCAGAAGAGGGACACCTTTCTAATCTTCAGGCCGCAGACCTGATTAAAAAGTCATTAAAGGACAAGAATGAATTAGTTTTCCTAGCGCACCTATCGCACGAGAACAACACAGAGAAACTCGCTTACATGACAGTTTATAAAGAACTCATTCAGTCAGGACGAAGAGCCGAAGACTTTAGGCTAAGAGTCACACATAGACTAAAAAGAACACTTGTATATGAGGTGGATTAGATGCTAAAGATAGATCTCATAGTACTTGGTAAAATCAAGGAAAAGTACCTAAACGAGGCCATAGACGAGTACAAGAAACGCATCTCGCGCTTCGCCTCACTTAATATTATAGAGCTCAAAGATAGAGATAAGCCTGATAAGCTCTCAGACGCCGAGCTCCAAAAGATTATAGACGAAGAGTCAGAAGAAATACTTACGAAGCTTGATGAAGAGAGCTTCGTCATCACTTTGGAAATAGCTGGAAAGCTTCTAACGAGCGAAGAATTCGCAGATGCGATTAAAAACGCAGGCGTCAATGGTTACTCCAAGATCACCTTGATTATAGGCGGGTCCAATGGATTTAATAGCAAAGTCTCAGATAAGGCAGACTTAAAGCTAAGCTTCGGTAGAATGACGATGAATCATAAACTGATGAGAGTGGTGTTGATGGAACAAATATTCAGAGCATTTAAGATTATTAATGGCGAGGCATATCACAAGTAAAGAATAAAGAATTTCGCGTTAAAATGCGCCCTTACGCTCATTCGCTTTTCGGCAATGCTCGAGTATGACTAATACGCTCCGCTTGCCTCAAAGCTCCATTTCGCGTAATCATCACATTTTTCCAGCAAAATTTGTTTAATCTGGTTCATTTTGATGAGCTTCTTCATTCATCACAGTGCGAAGCACCAAGGTTCTCGTCCGTTAGGATGAGGTTCTTCTTTTGACTACAGAATTTGTTATGATCCGGTTCATTTAGACGAGATTCATCAAATCGCTCTGCATAGCGTAAAGGTTTTTAAGTCCATGCACCAAGAGAACGAGTGTTAGCGATGTTCGATTGGCTATGCATGCCTTATGCCAGAGTTTACAAAGAGACGGAACGAAGTGAACGTCGATTTGCTTAAACTTACGGTAGGACATATAGTCCTAAGTTCTTCAATCGGTTTACAATTGTTTAATATTTTGAAATATATTAAGAAGGTTAGATGCCTTTTTTTTTATGCCTCCGCAAAGAAAATACTTTTTTGTTACAAACGTGTTACAAAACATCGCAAAGCTTGATTTTTATGGGGGGGGGTGCTATGATAAAGGTAAGTATGTAGATATATTTGTATATCAAAATAAAGTAAATAAATAGGGGAGGAAAAACAATGAAGAAGAAATTATTCGCAATGCTATTAAGCTTAGTCATGATACTTTCATCTGTATCAATTTTAAGCGAAGTAAGCTTTGCAGAAGATGAAGTATTTGGCTTAAATGAAGTTCATACTATAGCAAAGGCTAATAACGGAAAGTACTATGCTGCTAGGTATTATAAAGATCGTTTCTATGGAAAAAATGTTGATCTTGCAGGCAAATTATATTTTTATGAAATTACTGAGGGACAATACAATGCTTTTGCCAATGACTGTTTTATGATTTTTAAGAATAAAGATAAATCTGCATTTGAGATTCCTGAAGCTATTATAGCGACAAATGATATTATCGAAGACCAACCAAGAGGAAATCTTGCAGGAGCTATATTTACTGAGCTACAGTTTATGAATAATGAAGCTTACGATTTAGGACTTATGAAAAATGGAAGCTCAAATCGTGACATTACAACTATACCTAGCCAACAAGACGATACTTGGTTAGTTGAATTAAAAAAAGATTGGGTTATAAAAAAATATTCAAACGACAAAGAGATTGACCAGACTAGTCCATACACTGCTTTCATGAAATACAATATAGAACTAGATGGTAATGGACATACAATATATAAAGAAGTTTTTGAAGCGCAAAGAATTGTTGCTGAATTTGGAAACCCAAATGATCTTACGCAAAAAGTGTTTAAAGCTAAAGTAAAAAATCTTACTATTGATGGCGCAGCGAATTGCAAGACAGAGAAAAAGCCAAAAAATGAGTTTACTAAAGAGGATGACAATCGTGAGTTTGGTCACTATGAGTGTATAGAATTAAAAAAATATGGTGAATTAGAGCTTGAAAATGTTACTTTACAAAACGGTTATCTGGATGATTATTATACACTAAATGGTGGCGGGATAAGATTAAATGATAATTCAAAACTTACAATGGACTCTAAATCAAAGATTATTAATTGTAGAGCTCCATACGGTGGAGCCATAAGAGCTAATAGAAATGTTACTTTAATTATAAACGGATCTAGCTTTATAGATAATAGCGCTGAACTTGGTGGAGCCATCTGTTCAAGTGGTAAAACTAATATAGTTAAAATTAATGATGCTACTTTTGAGAACAATAAATCTGAAGCTATTTTTTATGGAAATCAAATATATGGAGGCGCTATATATACTCAATCAAAAACAACAATTGATAATTCCACATTTAAAAATAACAGCTGTGAAAACGCAGGAGGAGCAATTGCCTCAACACATAGAGATACTGTAGTAAAAAACTCTGAATTTAAAGGTAATAAAGCACTGTTTGGCGGAGCAATTGCTAACTTTAATAAGATAGAATTAAAATCATCAACTTTTGATGGCAATATAGCAACAGTAGATGGTGGAGCTATATATACTAGTGATAGACAATATCAAAACACAGTTGATGCTACAAGATATTATAAGCAACCTACTATTGATGAAAAAACTGTGTTCAAAAATAATTTAGCCTTGGCAGGATTTTTCAATCCACCAAGAAACTATAAAGACTTTGACGGCAATTTGAAATTTGCTAGAAACTCATTTACAGATGCTCTTCCTAATGAAGATGTAGCAAAATCACTTTTAAATAACTACGATGTAAACTATAAGAATGATAAATTAAGTGCTTTCTTTGACCCTAATGGCGGAGAATTTAAAGACGGAGAAAATCCAAAAGATATAAGAGTTGTAAATGGAGAAAAAGGTAAAGAAATCACATTATTAGATGCACCGAAGTGGGAAGGACACAAATTTATTGGCTGGAAGTGTACTAGAAATATTCCTAAAGATATCCTAGATAAACTGCCAGATGAAATAGTAAAAAAATTATCAAAGAATACAATTGAAGCATTAGAAAAAGAAGGCAAAGTATATCAAGCTGGTAAAAAGTTTATATTAGATGCAGACTACATCTTCGTTGCACAATGGGATAAAGCAGATACACCAGCACCAAAGCCAAGTGAACCAAGCACAGTAATTCTTACTCTAGATGAAAATTATAGAGGTGGCGAAATAACTAACATAGAAGTAGAAGAAGGAGACTTAATCGAGCCGCATCTATATATCCCAAGAAGAAGAGGATACATCTTCAAAGGCTGGAGCTACGATAGAAAACATCTTGACGAAGTAAAACCTGGTGACAGAATTTACTCAGACACAACTCTATATGCAATATGGAAGAGAGCTGAAGAAGAAAAAGTTGAAGAGCCAGAAGAAATAAAGGGCGAAGATCACAAAACATACATCTTCGGTTATCCTAATGGCACAGTTAGACCAAATGGATCCATCACAAGAGCAGAAGCAGCAGCAATGCTAGCAAGACTATTAAACATCGAAGCCATAGGTTCAGCAGCTAAGCCAAACTTCACTGATACAGAAAGCTCATGGTACAACAAAGCCATAAACGCAGTAGTATTTAGAGGCATAATGAAGGGCTACCCAGACGGACGCTTTAGACCAAACGCGCCTATAACTAGAGCTGAATTTACACAAATGATATCTACAATCGATAACAAACCTTATGGCGTAGCACCATTCGCAGACGTTCCAGGCCATTGGGCAGAAAGAGCAATAGGCTCTGAATACCAAGCAAAGAGAATCACAGGCTACCCAGACGGTTTATTTAGACCAGACGCAAACATAACAAGAGCCGAAGCAGCAGTCATCTTGAACAAGATCTTCGAAAGAAAATATGATAATTTATCATTACTAAAATGTAAAAACCCACAAATGATAAAGAGATTCACAGACCTTAACGAAAGCTTCTGGGGTTGGAACGATATGGTGGAAGCGACAAACAGCCATGAATATATAAGAAGATACAAAGAAGACATATTGAAGAGGTTGGAAGAAGACTGGTTATTAATTAAATAATTCAACACAGATAAAAGAACAAGGACAGAGATTTTACTTTTCTCTGCCCTTTTTTTATGTCTAAATTTATATTTTCACACAGTTCTTATCCGTGTCAATGAGCCGTCACCAAAAAATCCCTATCTATCTGCCATTTTTATTTGAAGTTCATCCTCGTTTATGCCAAACATAGCCTTACCCAGTCCAGTCGCCACCTCAGCTATAATCTTATTATCTTCATAATTTTCCACTGCCTTAACTATTGCCTTAGCTCTTCTCTCTGGATCTTCACTCTTAAATATACCGCTGCCAACGAAGACGCCTTCAGCACCAAGTCTTCTCATAAGTGCTGCGTCTTGAGGTGTTGCGACACCGCCA
>QWCK01007120.1_pt1 | contig 12413 bp, 13 predicted proteins | sample 1972571 | NCBI WGS metagenome assembly QWCK01 (sample SAMN09866710, study PRJNA288562) | Human gut metagenome isolate term2_stool, whole genome shotgun sequencing... | isolation source: gut | host: Homo sapiens | place: USA: California
CTGATCTACGACTGGAGAGCTCCGGTCAGCAGTTTGTTTTATGATTATGATAAAGGCCCTGCAAGCTATGAGGCTCCTGCCGGAAGACTGGATGGAGAGATTCTTTCAAAATGGCAGTTTAAGATTCAGAATGGAGAACTTGTCTATGCCTTTGAAAGTGATACAAAGATCGATGATGATATTCTGAAAAAAGAACTTGGAACAAACAGTGATGTAAAATTAAAAAATATCGTCCGCACGATCCAGAAAGAACAGAATGCAATTATCCGAAATACGAAAGATCGAATCCTTGTAATCCAGGGAGCTGCCGGAAGTGGAAAAACTTCGATTGCTTTACACCGAATTGCATATCTTTTATATCATGAACGCGACACTCTGAAATCATCCAACATACTGATTCTTTCACCGAACAGCGTATTTGCAGATTATATCTCACATATTCTTCCAGAATTAGGAGAAGAGAATATCCGTGAGATGAGTTTTGATCTCTACGCCTACAAAGAGCTTCGAAAAGGTGTCGCAGCAGACTGTGAGGATCGTTATGATCAGTTGGAACGTCGGATGAAGTTTCCGGATGAATCAGCTCAGAATCGTTTTGACTGGAAACAATCCAAAGATTTTATTGGTGAAATAGAAGGTTTCCTTGCGATTCTGGAAGATCGTCTGATGGAATTCAAAGAAATTGAGTTCCGTGGAATGACATTGACAGAAGAAGACTTGATCCAATTGTTCTATTATAAATTCACAGAGACTCCGTTATTGAAACGTATGGACGCTGTAAAAGACTATTTTATCGATTCCTGGGAAACTCTGAAAGGCAGAAATATTTCAGAGGATGATCAGGAGATGCTTCAGATGAAGTTCGACAAGATGTACACAACGAAAGATATTTACACCATTTATAATTGGATGCTCGATGACTGTGGTTGTGATCTGTTGCCGGAAGTTCCGTACGAAAAACGAAAGCTCCCTTATGAAGATGTATTTCCTATGCTTTATCTTAAATATCGTCTTTCCGGTGGGAACTCAACTCATAAGAACATTAAGCATCTTGTTATTGATGAAATGCAGGACTACACTTATCTGCAATACACCATCCTGGAATCCTTGTTTCATTGTAGAATGACTATTCTTGGAGACCGTGCACAGACACTGGATACAAAGCAACAGGATGTATTGAGATTTCTTCCCAAATTACTTGGACGTGAGATCCGAACGATTGAGATCAAAAAGAGTTACCGGAACACATTGGAAATTGCCCGGTATGCGGAAAAAGTCAGTGGAGTATCTGATCTTGAGTTACTGGACCGCCATGGAAAAGAAGTCGTAGAAAAGACATTTAACACAGATACGGAATTGCTTGATGAACTTGTCTGTCATTTAAAATGTCCGGGAGACTTTGAAACTGCTGCCCTGATCACAACAACAGAAGAAGAAGCTTTCGACTTAAGCCGTCTCCTGAAACTTCGTGGTATCAACGTATCTTATGTGGATCGTAACAGTTCCGCATTTAAGAAAGGACTCACAGTAACCACATTTTATCTTGCAAAAGGGCTGGAATTTGACCAGGTTTTCGCACTTCGCGGTGCAAAAGAAAATCCGCTTAAAAATCAGGCGGAATATATTTGCGCAACAAGAGCTCTTCACGAACTCTATGTTTACGAAATTGCTGACAGCTTATCAAAATAACAGTTAACAGGCATGCACGATTAAAATTTATTCAGAAAGAACAGAAAAATGAAGATTACATTAATAACCGTAGGAAAGATAAAAGAAAAATATCTGCGAGATGCAATCGCAGAATACAGCAAGCGATTAAGCCGATACTGCAAACTGGAGATTATAGAAGTAGCTGATGAAAAGACACCTGACCATGCAAGTGATGTCGTGGAAAATACAATTCGCGATAAAGAAGCTGAACGCATTATGAAATATGTAAAAGAGGATACCTATGTGATCACTCTTGAGATTAACGGAAAACTTCTTAGTTCCGAGGAACTTTCTGCAAAAATCAATCAACTTGGAATTCAGGGGACAAGCCATATCACATTTATCATTGGCGGATCCATTGGTTTGGGCAAAGAAGTGCTCGCAAGATCGGACTATGCATTAAGCTTTTCCAAGATGACCTTTCCACACCAGTTGATGCGGGTCATTCTGTTAGAGCAGATATACAGAAGTTATCGGATCATCAACGGTGAACCTTATCATAAATAAAGATCTGTCACAGAAAACAACTGGTATAGGACATCGTGATATATTCATATACTGATGACAAAGGATTTTTATATAAAAAACTTCAATGAACCGAGAGCAGATCAAAGAAAAGATGGTATCCGCAATGGATCTCCCAAAAGATGTGATTCAGAATGCTTCTGTTATAACCATTTTAGGACGAAATGAATTATGCATTGAAAATTATCGGGGCATTATTGAATACACAGATACACTGATCCGTGTGCAGACGCGGGCAGGACAGATCCGGATCCAGGGAAAACGACTCCGGATTCAATACTACACAAATGATGAGATGAAAGTAACTGGAGCATTATCATCTTTAGAATTTACCGAGGGGAGGAATCCGGGGTGATTCATTGCCTGATCCGCTACTTGTCCGGTTATGTGAAGATTCAGATCAAAGGATACTCCCCAGAACGATTTCTGAATCTCTGCTGTTATCACCGCATCCGATTCTGGGGATTGACCCGTATCGGAACAAATTATGAATTATACTTGAGTTTATCTGATTTTCGAAAGATTCGTCCTTTTGTCAGAAAAACACATACAAAAGTCATACTAAAAAAACGGTATGGCTTTCCTTTTTTTCTTTATCGCTACCGAAAAAGAAAACTATTCTTTATCAGCATCTTCCTATGCATTTTTCTAATCGATTGTTACTCGCAATTTCTATGGGATATTCATTTTCAGGGAAATAAAAGATGGACTGACACGACATTGACAACGTTTCTGAAAGAAGAGGGGATTTATCCTGGAATGCAAAAGAAAAAGGTAAATTGTCAGGGGATTGTCAAAGCCCTTCGAAAGGAATATAATGATATCGTTTGGGTATCTGCTTCTCTTGATGGCAGCCGGTTAAAAATACAGATAAAAGAAAATGAAGATGCGCTTCCTATCATCTCATCTACTCAGACAGATTCTTTACCTGCTGATCTTATTGCTTCTACTGATGGAATCATTACAAATTTAATTACACGCACCGGCATTCCCCAGGTACATATCGGGGATTCTGTAACGAAAGGAACTTTACTTGTATCTGGACGGATTGACATCCTGGATGACAGTGGTGAAATTACCGGATATCAATATACGCATGCCGATGCAGATATTTTCGCTGATACACAGATTTCTTATCTGGATATAATTTCCTGTTATCATAACAAAAAAGTATATACAAAAGAAACTAAAAAGTCCGGATTTATTCAAATCGGATCTGTCCGGTTAGAAACATGGAAACCAAAAATATCTGACACTTCTGAAAAACTTTGTATAGAGCATCAGTTAAAACTGGGAGAAAATTTTTCACTTCCTGTTTTTTATGGGCATGAAACAATAAAAAAATACGGCTTCAAGAAAATAAAATATACAAAAAAAGAGATGCAGACAATTTTAAGCAGTCGATTTCGCTATTTTTGTAAAGATTTAGAGGAAAAGGGTATTCAAATTAATGAAAAAAATGTTAAGATATATATATCTGCCGAAAAGGCAACGGCTTCAGGTACGCTCTATCTGAATCAGCAGATTGAAGAGGAAACAGAGACCGAAAGAATAACTTTAGAAAGGAACGAACCGGATGAGTCTGTCGGAACTGATCATTAATATTCCGGCTGAATACGAGATGAATGTATTTGGCCAGTTTGATACTTATATAAAGAAAATAGAAAGAACTTTTCATGTCACATTGATTTCACGTGACGGTGCAACCAAGATTGTAGGAGATACAATTGCTGCACAGAAAGCCCAGCGTGTACTTACACAGCTTGTAGAACTTGCTAAACGAGGGAATACGATTACGGAACAGAATGTAGACTATGCAATTTCACTCGTATTTGAAGATCAGGAAGAAGCCCTTGTTTCTATTGATAAAGATCTGATCTGTCATACACTACAGGGAAAACCAATCAAACCTAAAACATTAGGTCAGAAAAAATATGTTGATGCAATTCGTAATGGAATGATCACTTTCGGTCTCGGACCTGCCGGAACAGGAAAGACCTATCTTGCGATGGCAATGGCAATCACAGCATTCAAACGCGAAGAAGTAAGCAGAATCATCCTGACGCGCCCGGCAATTGAAGCCGGAGAGAAGCTTGGATTTCTTCCGGGAGACCTGCAAAGCAAGATTGATCCGTATTTAAGACCTTTATATGACGCGCTTTATCAGATTATGGGAGCTGACAGTTTTCTTAAGAATTCTGAAAAAGGATTGATTGAGGTTGCTCCTTTGGCATATATGCGCGGACGTACTTTAGATAATGCGTTCATCATCCTTGATGAAGCACAGAATACAACGCCGGCCCAGATGAAGATGTTCTTAACAAGAATTGGTTTTGGATCCAAAGTTGTCATTACAGGTGATTCTACGCAGAAAGATCTTCCGTCCGGAACAATATCCGGACTTGATGTTGCTGTAAAGGTTGTAAAAGATCTGGAAGGGATCAACATCTGTACGCTGACAAGCAAAGATGTTGTAAGACATCCATTAGTTCAGAAAATTGTAAAAGCATATGAGGACTATGAGAAGAAATCGTCCAAACCGAGAGAAAACAGGAGGAAAAAAGGATGAGTCTTTTTATCGAAGAAGAGGGGAATATAAAGTTAGACTTTGATACAGAAGAGATTGCCACATTAGTTATTGACGCTGCATTAGAACTTGCAGACTGTCCTTATGAAGCAGAGATCAATCTTCTTTTAACAGAGAATGCCCAGATTCACGAAATGAATCTGGAACAACGTGGAATTGACCGCCCAACAGATGTACTTTCTTTCCCTATGATCGAATACGAAGAGCCGGGAGATTTTTCCGTGATTGATGAAGAAAGTGCAGAAGCCTTTAATCCGGAATCCGGAGAATTGATGCTTGGTGATATCGTTATCTCAAAGGAAAAAGTGTTATCCCAGGCTGAAGAATATGGACATTTACCCAAAAGAGAGTATGCTTTCCTGATTGCACACAGTATGCTTCACTTATTTGGATACGATCACATGGTTGATGAAGAACGTGTTGTCATGGAAGCGAAACAGAAAGAAATCATGGAAAAAGTCGGTATTTTCCGCTGATAGGATACATATATTAAATAGATTTTAAGGAATGGGACACTAGGAGGAAGTTATGTCTGAAACTGAGGCACAAACAACGAAAAAACGAACGAAAAAGGATGATTATATTGTCCAGGGTTCGATACTTGCAGCAGCAGCTGTACTTACAAAAATCATAGGCGTAGTCTACAGGATTCCGCTGACGAATATTTTAGGAGATGAAGGAAACGGATTTTATGGATATGCCTATCAGGTCTATGCAATCGCTCTGATGATTTCATCATTCAGCCTTCCGACTGCCGTATCCAAGCTGGTATCGATCCGACTTGCAAAGCGTCAGAGACGAAATGCATTCCGTGTATTTATCTGTTCACTTGCTTTTGCAATCGGTGTTGGATTATTCATCTCGCTGACAATCTTTTTGGGAGCAGGACTGATTTCAACACATTTAATGAAATCTCCACTTAGCGTTTACGCACTGCGGGTTCTTGCCCCGGGACTTCTGATCGTTGCAGTCATGGCTGTTATCCGTGGATATTTCCAGGGAATGGGAACAATGCTTCCAACAGCTATCTCACAGATCATTGAGCAGGTATTTAATGCCGTGATCAGTATTGTCGGCGCAAGTGTTCTCTTTGGCATCGGAACAAAAGCAGGAGAAAAATCCGGAGAGGAGCTTCTCGGACCTGCTTACGGTGCTGCCGGAAGTACACTTGGAACGGTTGTCGGCTCTTTATCTGGATTGTTATTTCTTTTGTTTATCATTTTTTTATATAAAAATGTAATACGCAAACAGCTTAAAAGAGACCGCACCCAGAATGTTGAAAGTTATTCTTTCCTTCTGAAAGCATTGCTTTTAACAGCAATCCCCGTTGTATTCAGTACCGCTGTATATAATATTAACCAGATTATCGACCTTACAATCTTTAATCATGTTATGGAGTCACAAGGCTATGTAGAGAAAGAATATATGGCTCTTCAGGGTATTTACACCGGTAAATACGACACCCTGATCAATGTCCCGATGGCAATTGCAAACGCACTTGGAACATCTCTTGTGCCAAGTCTTACAGCTGTTGTTACAGCAGGTACAAAGAAACAGGTTCACAATAAGATTAACCAGACTTTACGTCTTACAATGGTAATTGCTATTCCGAGTTGTATCGGTTATTTCGTACTTGCTTCCCCAATTATGGTTCTGCTGTACAATGACTCCAGTGCAACACCGGCACATCTATTGATGGCAGGAGCTATCGTTGTTGTACTGTATGGACTTTCCTCTGTAACGAATTCCATTCTTCATGGATTAAACTACATGACAAGTCCCGCAAAGAATGCTGCAGCAGCTCTTGGAATTCATCTGGTAGCATTTGTACTGATGATGACTGTATTCAAGATGAACGTCTATGCACTGGTGGGTGGAAATATTGTATTTGCACTTGCAATGAGTATTTTGAACCTGCTCAAGATTCGAAAAGTCAGCGGTTTCAAAATCGATTTTGTAAGCACTTTCGGAAAACCATTCGCTGCAGCAGCAGTGATGGGCATTGTAACTTTCGGCGTATTCAGACTGTTTGATACACTAATCGGCGGTCGTGTAATTCCAGTATGCATTTCACTGATTGTAGCAATACTTGTTTATGCGGTTGTTATGTTGAAGATTGGAACACTTTCTGAAGATGATATCCTTGATCTCCCAATGGGTGGACGTATCCTGAGAATTTCTAAGAAATTCCATCTGCTTCCAGCCGTAAAAGTAGAAGAATAAAAAAAATAAAAAAGCCAATACTGTATGAAAAAAGGAGCGATTTGCGATGAAAAAATACATGATTGGCTTTTTTTCTGTTTTATTTCTGATTACCGGATGTTTGATTGCAGGTTATCAGGTTAGTTACAACAATCTACTGGAAAAGGAAAAAGCTATAGAACTGACTAAAAATGAAAAAAATGATTCCATTCAAACCAGACGCAGTTCAGCCAAAGGAGAGTCTGTTTCAGATGATGCATATTATCTGAAAGAGCTGCATGGATATGTTGCGGTCTATCTGCAAGATGGGACAACCCTTTACGAAACAACCAGCCTATCCGTAAATAATCTGCCGGATGAAGTACAACAGGATCTGAAAAATGGAATCTATCTTAAGTCTGCCGAAGAACTGTATGGTTTTCTTGAGAATTATTCCAGTTAAAAAAGTGGACGAAGTGCACAGAATCGTGTATAATACAGAGTCAGCGGAAAAAATATCGGTTACTGTTCACACGAGGTGCGACCAGCAACGCATCTCGCCATTTTAAATCGCCTTTGGCGATGGGGCGAGATGCATTCAAGTCAAAATACGCATCCTCCGTGTCAATCAGCGGAGTGATTGACACGGTAGTGAACAGTAAAGAATATCGCAACATTAAACGGAACAAGAAAAAGGAGAGATATAGACAATGGAACAAAAGAAGATTGATCGTATCAATGAATTATATAAAAAATCAAAAGCGGAAGGACTCACTCCGGAAGAAGCGAAAGAACAGAAGATTCTTCGTAAAGAATATATGGAACTTATCCGAGTGAACTTAAGAAGCCAGCTGAACAATATTGACATGGAACAAAAAGATGGAAGTATTGTTAATCTTGGTGAGAAGTATGGCGAAAAATATATGAACAAGAAAGGAAACTAGGATCATGTTACAGAATTTACCACAGGATCCTGTCATTCTTCTGAGCGTCATAAATACAAAGCTCAGAGATTTTTATCCATCACTGGATCAGTTATGTAAAGAGATGGAAGTGAATAAAAAAGAACTTACAGATAAATTAGATCTGATTGACTATGCTTATGATGCATCCTGCAATCAGTTTGTATAAAGGAAATGAGAATGAAAGAGATAATTGAAAATGTAAAACTGGTGGAGAACGCTCCGTTGGAAGAACCTGCACGCCAGTATTATTTTATGGAAAAAGCAAAAGAATATGTTGCTGAAATGTCTGAGAAACTGGGGCATCCATTAACTGCGTGTGTGACGACATTTGGTTGTCAGATGAATTCGAGGGACTCTGAAAAACTGCTTGGTATTTTAGAGAAGGTTGGGTATGCAGAAGAAATGGATGAAGAGAAAGCGGATTTTGTAATCTACAATACCTGTACTGTTCGTGAAAACGCAAACCTTCGTGTTTATGGACGTCTTGGACAACTTGGTTCCATTAAGAAAAAGAATCCACATAAGATGATCGCACTTTGCGGATGCATGATGCAGGAACCGGAAGTTGTTGAGAAACTAAAAAAGAGCTACCGCTTTGTTGACCTTATTTTCGGCACACACAACATTTACAAATTTGCAGAACTTTTAACATCTGCAATACAGTCTGACAGAACAGTCATTGATATCTGGAAAGATACAGACAAGATTGTAGAAGATCTTCCGGTTGAAAGAAAATATCCTTTCAAGTCTGGTGTAAATATCATGTTCGGATGTAACAACTTCTGTAGTTACTGTATTGTACCTTATGTACGTGGACGTGAAAGAAGCCGTGAACCGAAGGCAATCATCCGTGAGATCGAACGTCTTGTTGCAGATGGTGTTGTAGAAGTCATGCTGCTTGGACAGAATGTCAATTCTTATGGAAAGAACCTTGAAGAACCGATGACATTTGCACAGCTTCTTCAGGAGATTGAAAAAATTGAAGGACTTGAAAGAATCCGTTTTCTGTCAGATGAATTGATTGAAGTGATGAGTAAATCAAAAAAAATCTGTAAACATCTGCATCTTCCGGTTCAGTCCGGAAGCAGTCGGATCCTGAAACTTATGAACCGTCATTATGACAAAGAACAGTATCTTGCACTTGCTGAAAAGATTCGTAAAGCAGTTCCGGATATATCACTTACTACAGATATTATTGTCGGTTTCCCGGGTGAGACAGAAGAGGACTTCCAGGAGACCCTTGATGTTGTAAGAAAAGTCCGTTACGACAGCGCGTTTACTTTTATTTATTCAAAACGTACCGGAACACCTGCTGCAGTAATGGAAGATCAGATTCCGGAAGACGTTGTAAAAGATCGTTTCAATCGTCTTTTACATGAGGTTCAGACAATTTCCGCAGAACAATGTGCAATTCATGAGGGAACGGTACAGACCGTTCTTGTAGAGTGTGTCAATGAACATGACAATCACCTGATGACAGGTCGTATGAGCAACAACCTGCTCGTCCATTTCCCGGGGGATGAAAGCCTGATCGGTCAGCTGGTTGACGTTCATCTTGATGAATGCAAAGGATTTTACTATATGGGAAAGATAGAGAGTAACTAAATATGGAGTACTACACATGCGCTTATTATTAGCAGAAGACGAAAAGGCATTATCAAAGGCACTGACAGCAATCTTGGAGAGAAATAATTATTCTGTAGACGCCGTTTACGACGGACAAAGTGCTTTGGAATATTTGGAAACAGATAATTATGACGGAGTGATCTTAGATATTATGATGCCAAAGGTCGATGGACTCACAGTATTGAGAAAAGTCCGTGAGAGATGATCTCGTTCTCACAAGTGGAACTTATGTGATCACCAGTGCGAGTCACGGACTTTCTTCTGGCGGTGTGCTTCATGAAGTGCCCAAATCACCGGCGGCATATTTGCAGCATCCGGTTCCTCGGGTATGGCACAAATTTTTGATTCTTCTTCAACGCAGGGCATTATTATGGTAAATGTTGATGGACAGGAAGGTAATACTGCAATTTCACTCCTTGGTGGAGAAAGAGGTGACATGAAAGGCGGACCAGGGAACGGACAGCCTGACGCAGACATGGAGAAACCTCAGGGGAGCACTCCTCCAGATGCCCCATCTGGTAGTAAGTAAGAAAAAATGCATGAGTATGAAACGAAAAATCATACTCATGTATTTTTTCGTTTATTTATCATATAACAAGTGAAAAGCAAACTTGTTCATGTTATAATTGATTCAAAGAAAAATGGTAAAAATACTTTGCCAAACTTGATAAAATAGCGAACAATGAGGCAGTACACTAGCAGGAGGGCAGAAAAATGTTTAACACAGAATGTAAAATCAAAAATGATCCTATCATTCATACTGATCACGGTAACTCTATTGTCCGGCTGTCAAAAGAATAGCACCCATTCTGCTATTGAGTTTGGAACTATAGATGTGTCTGAAATTGATAAAATCGAACTTTCTGGCACAACAGGTGGAAAAGATGGAAATTATTCCTATACATTGTCTGATCAGGAAAAGAAGGAGTTCGTCCATTTGCTGAATCAAGTTGAGCTTGGTGATGAAGTTGATAAAAATCAAGCATTATCAAGTGGAGCAGTTACTTACTATAAGCTTTATTTCCAAGGAAAAGACGTCGTTACACTCTGTCCGGGACATTATTTCGGTGTTGATGAAAAGTATTATGAGTTTGTTAATTTTGATGAATTGTGGGATGAGTTTGTCACTTTCAATAGTAAACAAGATACCTCTCAGCAAGACAAATGGGATTGTTCTGTTACTTGCGCAGAAACCTCTGAGACAAATAACTATGTAGTTACATATTCTGATAAAAAAGTATTCTCCCAAACTGGAATACTCACCTTTCAAAACAGCAATAATTTCAATATTATCGTTCATCTACAAATACCGGATGAAGAAGAAAGAACAGCAGAAATTCCAGCGGGCGGTGTTAGTTCCTTGTATCAGATATCCCAAAACAAGGCATGTACTGTAGGTGTATACGCTGATGTTCCTGAAAATGAAACGATAAAATTAATGGTCTATGATGGAGCTGTAGCAGATTTGAATTCAAGTCAGGAAAAAGAACAAGTATATTTTGATGCAACTGTTCTTGAAGTAAAGAAAAAATCAATTAAGGTAAAATGTTCAGAATCCTTTGATAGTGGTATTCCTGTTGATGAAGAATTCTCTGTAACAACGAATAGAGTAGAAAGTGGTGAGCTCCCTGATTTGAATGCCGGTGACCATATTCGTATTGTATTTGATGGCATCATCAAGGAAAGTTATCCTCTGCAACTTGGAAATGTCTTTGCTATATATCTTCTAGATGAAAACGGAAACTTGTGAAGTCCGTAGTCTAAAAGGCTCCTGCAGGAGCCTTTCGTTTTTTTATGTCCCAAACCAATATATTTTATGGCCATAATATGAATGCGTGTTCGAAGTATGTTATACTGATACTGATTATGTGAGGCGAGGTGAATTCAACTTATGATAAAAATTGCAATCGTTGACGATGAAGAACAGACAAGAGAACAAATTCTCCGGACTCTAAAGGAAAATATACAGAAACAACACGAAGTAGAGATTAAACTATATGCATCCGGAGAAAGTTTCTTCGAGGAAATTCAGAAGGGTGAAGCAGCGGATATTTTATTTACAGACATTCAGATGCAACAGCTGGATGGAGTGGAACTGGGGAAATTGGTCCGAAGGCTTTGCCCTGACATGTACATTGTCTTCATCACATCTTATGAAGAATATGCGGCAGAAAGTTATCGGATCGAAGCATATCAGTATATTTTGAAACAGGATCTAGAATTTCGTCTTCCCGGAGTTGCTGAACAGCTTATTGAAAAGCTGCAAAAACAAAAGAAAGAATTCTGTATTATAAAAGACGGTACAGAACAGGTGAAATTGCTTTATAAGGATATTCTTTATCTGTATAAATCCAAAGGTGCTAAGTATGTAAATTATGTTACTACCCAAGGCGTTGTAAGAGAGCGAACTTCTTTGGAAAATGCACTGAAAATGTTAAATAGTAGACAATTTCTTCTGGTGGAACGTGGATACGCTGTTAATATAAAGCAGATTTGCAGAGTAAGCGGTGACACTATCTATCTCGAAAAAGGATATGAAGTACCGGTAAGTAAGGCAAGACTTGCAGAAGTAAAGCGAGAAATCAATCTCTACTGGAGGAATTCGTAACGATGAATACACTTGGAATATGTATTGGACTGAATTTTCTTGAAACCTTCCTTTTCTATTATCTGTTATTCGGAACAGTTATAGACAGAAAGACTCTGAAAACGAAAGATAAATGGATTCTCTATTTTGTTTTAATCGTCACTTCAACAATTATTTCTGTATGGGTCAAAAGATCTGTGTTTAGTGCTTATGGATACCTGTTGACGATTTT
>QWCK01005029.1_pt1 | contig 12404 bp, 9 predicted proteins | sample 1972571 | NCBI WGS metagenome assembly QWCK01 (sample SAMN09866710, study PRJNA288562) | Human gut metagenome isolate term2_stool, whole genome shotgun sequencing... | isolation source: gut | host: Homo sapiens | place: USA: California
CAGATCGTCGACCACGAAGGAGACTGGATCGTAAGCGGTGCTTTGCAGCGTGTCCGCGTCAATGGTTTGCAGTCGGTTCATAAAAATTTCTCCTTTCCGGTTTGTCAATGTGGTATACTGATACTGTAAAGGAAGGGAGATGGTTTTTACATGGAAGAGTGGTTTTCGAGATTTTTCCAAGACTTGCAACTACAGCTCGGACTGCGTGACCCCAAGTTGACCGCTCCCGAAAAGAATATCTCCGGCATCTTTTTGGAAACAGATACCGGAGAGAACATCGATATTTTATTGGTTGGCAAGGATGGGTGTGTAGAAGAACTCAGGGGTCGAACGCCAGCGGAGGAACTGGTTCGGTTTACTTCTCTGGATTTTGCGGAATACCATGCCGTGATTCAGCGGCTCTGGACGGAGCATCCTCTGTTTTTGGAACGCATGGATGTTCCCTATTCGGACTATGAGGATTTTGAAAAGCAGATCGGCGACTTGCCTGATTGGATCATGAAGATCGATACCATCTCCGCTTTTTATGCCGCTGAACATCTTCAGGACGCAATGGCAATGCAGGACAATGGTTCGCCGATTTTTCCGTCCGAGAAAGGTGCCGCAGTTCTTCGGGCACTGGACGAGCCGTGCAGGGCACAGCTGCGTATTCGAAATCTTCTGGAGATCGGGTTTGCCGATTATGAGCGTGCCGCGCAGTGGAAGCGGTATGGAGCGTTGGAGGAGGCATACCCCGCGTTAATGCACCAGTTCTTTCCTTGCAGGCCGATGCCGTTCGGACACCGGTTGCGGTATGCGGTTGAAAATATCTTTGAGCTGTACCTGTTGGAATTGCAGCTTTATTTCCGCCAGAAGAAAAAGCGTATCGCACGGTGTGAGTGCTGCTGGCAGTATTTCATTCCGAAAACCTCTGCGGAAACGCACTACTGCGACCGTGTGATCGACGGACTGTCCTGCAAGGCGCTGGGGCCAAAACTCAAGGGCAAGGATGGTGCGGCATTGGATGAGGCACTGCGGATATACAATGTTCTGCGACATAGGATGGAAGAACGACGGAACCGTTATGAGGACGCTCCACCAGACCAGCGGGATCGGCTGAAGCCTGTGAGCGACGCTCGCTATCAGGAATGGATCAGTGCAGCGGTCAAGGTCAGAGGGAGGTATCTCAAAGGAAAAATCTCCGCATCGGATTTCCTACGGGAAATCGATTCCTTTGGAGAACTGGAAACCTATGAGGTCGAGCAGGTGTCTCTGCCGGAGCCGGACAGCACAGCATGGCGTCGGCATATCAAGGGGAATCTGGACTTTGATCCAGCTATCAACTACCGAGGCTTCATGCATCTGGACTTGAGAGAGGAGAATGCGGAATGGAAGGTTTGGACGCCAGAGGAACAGGAGAATATCGCCCGCGGCGGGCATGGGAGCTTAAGGGAGAAGTATAAAAAGTAAGGACTGAGGGAGTAAAACTCCCTCAGTCCTTACTTTTCCAAAGATTTATAATATCAAATCTCCCACATAGTTTCATCTCCGCAGATGTTACGGATCTTCAATCTAAGCGGTTTCTTTTCGCTGCGGATAGCTCCGTCCCAGAACTCCTTGGTTTTCTCGCCGTTGCGGGCGACATAGCCCAGCTTGTCGATCTTGATCTCGCTGTCGGAGTGCCATGCGCCGTCAGCGGCGGTGCAGTCAAGGCTCAGATACTCGATCAGTTCCAGCCCCTCCTCGCTGATTTCAATGGGCTTGAAGGGCTTCTTGGGCGAGGCGTTCATGCGGGCTTTGTTGTTGAACTCCGTGATCTTTTGCAGCACGCGGTCGCTGACAAAGCTGTCGATCACCACCTGCCAGCCGCCGAAGAGGTCATCATGGACTTCTGTGCAATGGAACGATACCTCGTCCCCAATGGCCACATCATCCAGCACCGTTTTCAGATCGCGCAGCTCAATCTCCACGGTGGTACTGTCATCCGCGGCGATAAAGCGGCGAATTTCGTCCTCGTCGGTGATGTCGATGTAATACACGATGACCTTTTTTACACTACTATCCAAGTCAGGGATGGCCTGATGGAGAATGCGGTTCATCAGCACCACATCCAGCAGCTTGGAGCTGCTGTCCATCAGGTTCGGCACATAGACAGGAATCATGCCCAGCTTGCTGTCAGAGATGGCCCCCTCCCAGAAAGAGTCCAAATCGTCCTCGTTTTTTAGACCGGGAATGAGGGACTTGATCTTATCCATCGTCTGAACGGGGTTGCGGTAAAGCTGTACGCCGTCCTTGATCTCCAGTACATCAAATTCCGCGCCATCAGTAACGAGGCGGTCGCGGGCGGTCTGGATGGAGTTGAGCCCGATGTCGCAGTGGATAAAGCGCCGCCCCAGCTTGTTGGCAACGGCGGCAGTCACGCCGCTGCCGCCGAAGAAGTCAGCAACAACCATTCCTTCATTGGACGAACTTTTTAGGATACGTTCAAGCAACGTTTCCGGCTTTTGCGTAGAGTAATTTACCGCCTCTGTTGCACGTCCCGCCACATATGCAATGTCCGACCAATTGTCATTGAGGGGAACCCCTGGGAGTTCATCCATAAAAACAATTCTGCATCGTTTGATCGGCTTTCCGTTTTTTCCGAGGCGGATTCTTCCGTGACTATTCGGAACTTCTGTCTGTGGCGCGTTCCATAATTCTTCAAACTTCTCCGGAACTGTGCGCCAGCGGGCTACTGTACCATGAAAGTCGTATGCGACCATCTTATTCTGGGGGTCAAGCATGTTTTCAAACTTATAATATCTGCCCGACGGTGCTTTCGCCCACTCATCAGCAATGTAGGCTTCAGTATAAGGCGTATACTGAATGTTAAAGGTATATGTGTCAGAGAGTGAATAAAAAAAATACTATCCTTTACTCGGCTATAATTTTGTGTGCTGTCATTATGCGAAGCGGTACGTACCCATGTGATTTCATTTCTAAAATTATCCTCACCAAACACTTCGTCCATCAGAATTTTTACATAGTGCCCGATATGCCAATCCAGATGCACATAGATCGATGCCGTTTCGCTCATGACGCCCTTGATCGCCATGAGGTTTTCGTACATCCAGCTCAGGTACTTTTCCTTATCCCAGACATCGCCGTACATCTTTTCCTCAAAGGCTTTCAGCTCGTCCACATCCAGTTCCCGCTCCGCCTGCGCGATGGCCTCGGCAACCTTGGGATTGCGGCGGATATAGACCTTTTTGGCGTAGTCCGCGCCGCTGGCAAAGGGCGGGTCGATGTAGACCAAGTCAACCTGAACGCCCTGCTCTTTCAAATAGGCGCAGGCAGACACGCATTCGCCGCGAATGACCATGTTGCCATCGGTGTTCTCGCCCACGGTCTCCTGCTTCTCCATCTCGTACAGGGGCATTCCCCGCTGGAGCGTCATGGACAGCTCGTCCGCGCCCTTGTAGCGCAGAACGCGGTTGAAATTTCCCAGCACCGCCTGCCCCTCCACGGGTTCGGGAATGAAGGGAATGTATTTAATGGGCATTACTAAGCGCCTCCATTTCTAATGATTTTTCAATTCTGAGTAAAATTATACGCGCCAAGTTCATATCACACTTCATGAGAGGTTTCCCCCATTTTAATAACTACGACCATCCTGATAAGTACACCTGTTTGATAGAGCAAAAATTCAAGGAGTTTTTTATCTACGGCATCATTGTGCTTGGCAATTCTGTCATTGATATTTTTGTATGCATTGAGCAAAGGCTGGAACAGACCGGAGATGCCTGCATCAACTCCCTGTGAGCCGAGGTATTTGCATATTTCATTCTTGTTGGTTTCCAAATTCTTTTCGTTGCCAAGAAACTCCTGAAGAAACGTCTCCAACGCCTTGCGAAGGTTGTCTGCCACATCACGGATATAGATGCCCTCGGAATATTGTTTCAAGGCAATAATAAAAGTTTTTTGAGCCATAGGATAGGCGGAAAGCCACTCGAGAGGTTGTGAAACAAGCGCATCATCCAATTCTTTTGCGCCTTTGGGGAAAGCAAAGTATTCATCGTCATTCTTTATCAACTCAACCGGAATGTGAGATTCGGCTGACATTTGGACTAATAAGTTCGCAAAATGCTCTCTTGTCCAATTTTGGGGAAGAGACTTTTGTGGAGTTATCGAATTTGTGAAGGCAATATAATAAGCCAAAAACTCTTCTAAACTGTTGTGGTGTCGATCTAATATGGTTAAACACTCGTTGAAGCGCTCCCGATTTTGGCAGCCAGCAGAAAGCCGCGGATTGCACCGAGAACCTGTTAAGTTACAGAAAGAAAAATACTCACTACTTGTAACACATCCTGAGTGTGTCTCTTCGGAAATGCCGTTTAAGCAGTTGAATATTTTGGTGAGGAAAAAGGTGAATTTCTCCCCATCATAGCATCCAATCCCTAATTTTTCTCTATAGTCTAAAAAATCCATACTATACTCCTTCAAAAAATCCACAGATTTTCTCATATGTTTGTCTGATACGTTCCGCCTCTGGCAGAGTATCCTCCAAATAGAGATACTCAAATCGTGCGTAGCCGAACGCCTGATTGTTATAGCGGGAGAACTCCATTTCCATAAAAGTCCGCTTATCCTTGAACGCAGGGTCATTGGCATAAATACAGCCCTTGGTTTCCACGATAATGGCCTTGTGAATTTTACTATCTTTGCGCTGGAGAACGAGGAAGTCCGGCGTGTACATTCCAATATATCGCCAGCCACCGTTCAGGCGCTGATAGCACTTGATCTTAAATTCTGTCATGGCACGGTCGCCGTTGTAGTAGACCTCCAAGCCAAGCCGCTCAACCTCATTGAAGGTCAGGACTTCTTTGAGGAAAGTCTGCTCAAAGCCGCTGTCTGTGTGATAGGGCAGATAGTGGAAGGTGCGGTCTTTTTGCGGATGGGATGAATTTTGCTTGCGAAGCATCTCCAAAATGGCGGTATTTCCGGTTTCCTCTGCCAACTCCATCATGGCCTGCTCTTTTGCGCTGACTTTCAACTTACCTTTATCATCCAGAATGATGCGTTCTACCAAGTCCTGTGCGGGGTAGTAATCGTCCGGTTTCTCTGTGTGGACTGTGGGAGTGAAATTTGCGATATTCAGCAGGCTGGCTTCCTCGGGAATCAGCTCTTCCTTTGTGTGGAAGGTGCGCTTTTCGCAGAACGCCTTTCGGATATTTGCTTCCACCATAGCATGGTCGTAGCGGGAACTGTAGTAACGAACGCCGTCGCGCTCGTAGGTCACGGTCAAATAGACCTCCCGCAGCAAATCGCTGTAGCGGCTTAATTCCTGCATGGTCAGTGAACCAAAGCTGCCCTTGACAATACGAAGCAGCCACGTGGCAAAGGTCGCCTGTTCTGTGCCGCGCTCAGTATCATCCACCTTGATGTCCTGAGTCTCCATAGTCAGGTCGGTGGTCTTGATAATGTCACCAGACACCTTCGCTTCGTCTGCGGCAACAGGGATCTTTGATTCCGGAGCGGCAGGTTCCTCGGTCTGGGTTTCGTAATTGACTTTGAACTGGTAGAAATCAATTTTGGGCAACTTCAAATAAGCGGTGCGGTCATACCGCTTGATTTCAGTTTTACCGTGGCTGGCCTCGGTGAATTCTTTCAGAGAAATGCGGTGCTGCTGTTGGAGTTGAGCATTGAGCTTGTCCGCGTTGCTGTCGTTCAGGTAGATGAGTGCCGTTTCCGGCGCGTTCTTATCCACCTGACGCAGGCATCGGCAGGAGGTTTGCAGCACCATATTCTTCGGGCAGTCGCCCTCCTGCGAGAGGATGATCCCCGTCAGGCTGCGGCAGTCCCAGCCCTCCTTGCCGATTTGAACCAGCAGAACAACGCGGATTTTAGAAATTGCTTTATCCAGTGAATCAAACTGCATCTGGCTGTCGGTAGGCTGGGGGTACTGCTTATTGCCCTTGTGGAACTTGAGAATGGTGTCGCTGCCAAAGCCGCATTCCGCGGCGATTTTTGCGACAAGCGGGTAAACAAGTTCTTCCAGCTTTTCGATGGTTCCGCAGTAGATGCCCAGCTTTGCGACTGTGCCATTGGCATAGACGGTATCCTTGTAGGTTTCAAAAAATTCACGCACACCGGATTCAATGATACGGCTGCTGTCCGCAAACTCCGCGATCTTCACCACCGGACGCTTGAGAAAATTTCCAACACCGTTAATGAGCGGGTAGTAATACACGATATTTGTGATCTCCGCTGTGGCGACTGACAGATTGTCCACCACGGTGATTTTCTCTGCTTTTTCCAGATACGGCGTGCCGGAAAAGCCGATGACTGAATTGACCGTATCATTTTCCGCCCAACGTGTGACAACAGCACGCAGTTTGATTTCATCGCTGACAGCGTGGTGTACCTCGTCAATGAAAATAGACAAAGCGGGGAGTTTGCCGATCAGGTTGCGCAGTTCATTCGCCTGACGATCTTTTTCGTCATCACTTTCCTCAAATAGGTTGATTTGACCTTGACTTTCCTGAATACGGTCGAGAATGACTTTTTCCGCGTTAGTGACGGCAACCAGACCGAACAACTCCGACAGCGGCTGATGGTTTGCAATTTTCTGCACATTCGGATTTTTCGTCTTGTTGGACTTCTTTGCCGTTTTGATCTGATCCAGTACCTCAAAGGAGATCATGCGCTTGAGTTCCGAAGCGGCCGGTTCGGGAATGACCCATGTAGGATCAAAGTTTTGAATGGTTTTCAGACTGGGGACAACGGAGGACTTCAGACCGGAGGGCGCAAAGATAATAAAGTTATGTGCGAAAGCAGAATTTTTCGGCTCATTCCGCGCAAAGTATAAGTCCAGATAGATAAAAGCCGCCATCAGATAGGTCTTGCCTGCGCCCATGGGGAGACTGAACAGGTAGTCGGTGTAAGATAAATCATAAAAGGCTTTGTGGAAGAACGCATGGCAATCAATGCTTTCCGGTTCTTTGCGGATCTGCTGTTCCAACCTGGGAGAGACCTGCTCTCCTGCATCGTTAGTGAGACAGGCGTATTCAAACAGTGCCGCAGCAGCTTTGTTTTCTTTGAGATATTTACGGGTGCTGTGCGATACCTCCGAATCATCCAGATCCAGCGTATTGAACGCCCCCTCGCAGAACAACTCTGCTAAAGGCTTGCAGCCACACGCGATTTTTAAAAACAGATAGGTTTTGATTGCCTCAACCTGCGCATCGCGCATTTGCCCGGTTTTTACGATGTAGTCAATGACCGCCTTGACCGTGCAAGTCTCCGAAGCCAACCACTCATTGCGCTTGGCTTCGATCATTTTGTAGAACATAGTAACACCTCGCTACCCTCTCACAGTTCCATCGCTGTTTCGTTCAGCAGGAATTTCTCGATGCCCACATACAGGATCCCGTTCTCATCGTGCCATGGGATGATATTGTCCTTCACCACCACGATCTTCTTAAAGGAGTCCCCCACGCGGTTGAGGGAGTTTACTTCCTGTGTTCGCTTTTCCTCGTCCGCCACGGTCAAGGCAGATTGGATATAATACCGGCGGCTCCCCTTGTTTGCCACAAAGTCGATCTCCAACTGCGTACGCTTGCTCTTTTTCTGTTCGTCCTTGTAACAGTACTCCACCACGCCCACATCCACGTTGAACTCACGGCACAACAGCTCATTATAAATAATGTTCTCCATAATGTGGTTTTCTTCCTGCTGGCGGAAATTCAGTCTGGCATTTCGCAAGCCCACATCGCTGAAATAATACTTCAGCGGCGAACCGATATATTTTCTGCCCTTCACATCATAGCGGTCTGCCTTGTAGATCATAAAAGCGTCCACGAAGAACTCCAGATACCGGCTGACAGTCTCATCGCTGATGTTGACCTGCCGCTCGCTGCGGAAGGTTCTGGCAATTTTCCCCGCGTTGGTCAGGGAGCCGACTGAGGAGGAAATGATGTTCAGAATATCATCTAAAACGGACTTATCGTGCAAGATCTTGTTCCGTTCGATGATGTCGCCAAGATAAATCTTATCAAACAGGGATTGCAGGTACTTTGCCTTTTCCTCGTGGCTCTTTTTCATCATCACGAGGGGCAGGCCGCCGTAAGTATAATACTCCTGCCAAGCGTCCCGCTTGTCGCCCTCGTAGGCGTGGTAAAACTCCTCAAAAGACAGAGGATTGACCCGGATCTCATCGCCGCGCCCGCGAAATTCGGTCAAAATATCCGAGGACAGCATTTTCGAGTTGCTGCCCGTCACGTACACGTCAATATTATCGTGCTTCATCAGGCCGAGGACCACATCCACAAAGCCGATCTTATCCTCCACGCCCTGAATGTAGGGGTTCTGAATGGTTACGACCTTCTGGATCTCATCGAGAAACACATAATAGGTCTTGCTCTCATCTGTGGTCATGCTACGAATGTATTTGCCCAACTCCAGCGGATTGCGGTACTGGATGTTTTCGTCATCGTCCAGCGCAAGGCAGATGATCTGCTCGTCCTCCACACCGATGGATTTCAAATAGCTCTTGTAGATATTGAACAGCAGATAGGACTTTCCACACCGCCGGATGCCGGTGATGACCTTCACTAAACCGTTTTCTTTTCTTGTGATGAGCCGTTCCAGATATTTTTTTCGTTCGATCATATCCATACCTCACTCGGGAATTTTGCGTAATTACGCAGTTTTCTTGACCTCATTATATTGTACTCCCGAAAGCAAGTCAATATTCACTTTCGGGAATTTTGCGTATTTCTCCAATTTACAATGCTGTCATCAAATTCAACCAGCAGTTCAATGACAGCGCCAACAAAACAGACTATAAATATAATTGAGCCGCAGGCTTCGGCCTGCGGCTCAATTTCTGCAATTTTCAATTCAGGCTTTGCGGCAACTAAGATCTCATCCATCTGTACATCCAAGAGAGCACTCAGGGCGTAGAGGTTATCGACGGTGGGCAGGCTTTTCCCGCTCTGCCACTTGTAGATGGCCTGCGGTTCTTCAAAACCGAAAAACACCTGTACATCACGAACCGTCAACCCTTGCTCCAGACGCAAGCGCATAATGTTTCTGCCTGTTGCAGCAGGATCAATGACCGGAAACGATACAAGGCTCATTTTCTCAGCCTCCTTGGTGAATTTCCCAGTGGGAGATTTTAGCATAGCGAATTTCAAGCAGAAAAACAACTATTTTCACCAAATTGTAATGAAATTGCAACAAGAGGTTCTATGCAACACGCACTTTGTTCAACTTGAACGCCATTCCCTGCTCTTTCGGCACTATGCTTTTGTGGATACGAAAGACTATCTTGCGGATCAGCTATTCATTCAGGAGAAAGTGCGGGTCTATTTTAGACGGGAAACCCATCGCACCGACAACGACTACTGCGTTATTTTCTGTAAGGTCAGGAAGCGTGACGAAACGGTTTTTCTGACCGCCCTTCAAAAACTGCCGGCTAAGATGCTTCTTTTGGGACATGCTGGCTATCTTGATTTTTGCCGTAGCTTTCAAGAGTTACTTAATGCACCACAGAAGGAGGGACTTCATGAATAAATTGACCCCATTAAAAAAGCAGGCGAAACGGGCACAGCGAGCCTTTTACACAAAGCAGCGCGGTTCCTGGAACGGCCTTTGTCCGGTCACAAAGCGGATCGAGAGTGGAAAGACTTACTGCCGAGCAAAGAGCAAACGAGAACTTCTCCGTGATACCAATAAGGGGGTATGACCGATGAAGCGATTCTTACAGGAGTACGATGAGGATGTGCGTCATAGAAAGAAATCCAAAACCTCCAAGACTTCAAAAAGTGTCCAACGTTCTAACCACAAACACGAATATGAAAAAGTTATCATCCGAGAATTTATTGGGTATGCATGGGGCGGAAGATGCAGGCTCTGTGGAAAATTTCGGAGCCATTACGGTCAGTTTTCTGCCAGTCGCTATATGGATTTCCGCAGGCCGGACTCCCTTGGGCAACAAGGAATTTCCAACGAGTCCTTTTTCAGCTTAGAGGAGATCCGTGCAAAATTTCCTGATGTACCGATCTACGAATTTTCCTATGAGGATGTGCAATATCATTTCGTTCCATAAGTAGTCGGGATCACAGCAGTTTCCACCCCGGCCGCTTGGCTAAATCCATCATTCCGAAACAAAACTGCTCCCACGGCGCTAATGTAAACCGCAAATGTTCAATTTGTATTTTACAGAACTTCAAGTGGTCCTCGTTCTACGCTGTTGCGTGGTCTTCCACTCAATCATGTTTTCGGAGAAACCTTGCCAAACTGAAACGAAATCTGTACAATGAAAGCAACAATGGCAAATTATTTGCCCATAAAATAACTTTTAGAAGGAGGTGAACGCATGGAAAAGTATACAGATGATGAAATCAGAGCAATGCCTAAAATCACGATCAAAATCGCAGCGGATTATCTCGGGATCTCTACGAACTTGTTGACACTCGGCATGAGAAACAATGTGTTGCCGATCGGGTTTGCCGTAAAGAATGAAGACGCTTACCGTGAAAGCTGGAGCTACTCCATCATTCCGGAAAGATTGATTGCTTATAACCACGGCAAAATCAACGAGATCCAGGTGGAAGGGATCGAAAAGAATCTGAGTCGGATCATTTCTCAATTTGAGGACTTGAAGCGGGATCTGGTTTTTCTATTAAGCGAAAAAGAAGAATAGGAGGGATCAAACAATTTTGTGCGCTCATCGGAAAGCCATTAGAACCACAGAATTCCATAATGGCGGAAAACGATGATGGTACGAAACCCAATACGCTTGCTACAGAGAAAGTCATTCCCCCGCAAGACCAGACAGTCCAAGGCTCAAAAAGAAAGGAGGTGTCAACTGTGCAAATGACAGTCATTCGATTGACACGGAAGCAGCTATATGATGAGATCTGGGAAATCTCCGCCGCCGGAACAGCGAAGAAATATGATATTCCCTATTCGCAGTTTCTAAAGCAGATCAAAGAGGCTAATATTCCAATTCCACCGTCCGGATATTGGACAAAAATAAGTTTTGGGAAACCTGTGGAAAAGACTGCGCTGAAAAAGCCGTTTGATAAAGTCGTTTCGCTCGTAAAGGAAGTCTCTTTGCCCAAGGGGGAGAAGCCCGAACCGGGATCTGATCCAAACAAGAAACTCTCTGATCAACAGGAAAAGGTACGGCAACTCTCTGTATCGTCAACCGTAGTACAGGAACAACAGGTACCCGACGAGACGCATAAAGTTGACGTGATTGCGGAACTATTTCAGGAACCAGAAACCATCAAACAATGGGGCCAAACTTACAATGTCTATGACCGAGAAACACTCTACAAGGAGGTCTGGGCTGCCCCGGTGACAGAGGTCGCAAAGAAATACAAAGTGTCAGACGTTGCCATCCATAAGGTGTGCAAATCCCTTGAGATCCCAACTCCGTCACAGTGGTATTGGGCAAAACTCAGGGCTGGAAAGCCTGTTGCAAAGACACCGTTACCTCAAAGCACCAAGACTGCAAAGAAAATCGGCGCACAAACAGGATACACTCCACCATCTGAAACAAACCAAAATGTTCTTGAGTTTCTGGGGGATGAAGAGTGTGCTGTTGTGATGGCAGTTGCGTCACAAATTCTTTTGCCGGATGAAAACGAACGTATGCATTCCAAAATCATTGCCCACCGGAAGGTGATTGCGGAATGGAAAAAGCAAGAAAACCGCAATGCCAATGACAAATGGCGGCCGCGCAATACACCGGCACCACCGTTTTTAGCAAACACGATATCCAACACTTCTATTCCACGTGCCTGCCGCATCATAGACGCCCTGATCAAAGCAATGGAACCGTTGGGCTGCAAGCTTACTGATAATCTGGAGTTTGCTGTTAATGGGGAAACTGTTTGTGTTTCTTTCTCTGAGTCACAGGATAAAATCAATCACATCCCGACAAAAGAGGAAAACCGCCAACTTTTAGAATACGAAGAAAAGCGCCGGAAGTATTCCTATGCATCAAGGCCCCAGATCAGCAAGTACGACTACCAATACAACGGCCGTCTTTGTCTCAAGATCAACAATCAGAAAAGCTTCCGCGATTGTAAAGCATATCAACTGGAAGACCGTTTGGGCGACATGATGTTGGAGCTCTATGCGGCTGCTGAGGGATTGCGACAGCAGCGACTTGCGCGGGAAGAGGCTGAACGCAAACGTCAGGAAGATGCGCGCAGGGAGGAAGAACGCCGCAAGCGGTATAATACAGAGGTCGACCGCACTCTTGCGCTGGCTAATATTGCTGATGACTATGACACCGCTTGCAAGATTCGCCGCTACATATCAGCGTATAAAGTAGCCCATCTGGATGAAGATATTTCTGAATGGCAGGAGTGGGCAAACGCAAAAGCGGATTGGTACGATCCGACCATATCCCGAGAGGATGAGCTTCT
>QWCK01005030.1_pt1 | contig 12402 bp, 2 predicted proteins | sample 1972571 | NCBI WGS metagenome assembly QWCK01 (sample SAMN09866710, study PRJNA288562) | Human gut metagenome isolate term2_stool, whole genome shotgun sequencing... | isolation source: gut | host: Homo sapiens | place: USA: California
CAAAAGCAAAATGCCCGTAGAGCCTATAAAATAAGGATTTGCGGACATTTAAGAAGATATAAAAAGATAGTCAAAAAGACATATATGATTTCATATAAAGAATCGTTGGGGTAGGTTTCATATGAGTCTGCTCCGACGATTTTTGGGCTATCCAAAAAGTGTGTATACAATAAGTTTTGGGATTTCCCGGATATCCAAAAAGTTTGGGGTGCACTTTAGGGGGCAACTAAAATAACTTCGATAATTTCAGGGGTCAAAATAATAGGTAACACAAAATATTTCTTGTATTCTATTTTATCCATTTCTATTGACAAGAATCAATCTCATGGATAAAATAAAGGTGTACAAACTCATACAGAAAAGTTTGTAAAGAAAATTGAATAATTGCAATTGAATGATTGGTTTAGACGCATGGAATCTTAGGAGGTTTCGAACTATAGCCAATCAAGAGGGGAAACCGGTGAAAATCCGGTACGGTCCCGCCACTGTGATGCCATTTTTATCTTATATCGAGCATTGCACAATTTGTAGCTTGAAAGGCATACAATATCGCACATCGCACATCGAAATTGATAATGCTCATGCTCTAATAAGAGTATTCCGAGTATTAAGACATGGCTAAGTCAGGTTACCTCTTTGCATGAGTATGCTTCGGCGTGGAAATCGGAGGTGCTTGCAGAGATGTGTAACGAAACGGGTTGCTAAAGCGATTCGTTTTTTTATGTGGATTTTTCGTGAAGGCAAAGCATGTAGCGAAGAGAACAGTTTTCGGATCAGGCAAAACGTAGCAAAAACGCAACAAAATATATAAAAATGTAGGTTCAACACGAAGTTCCACAAAGACCGAAAAGCGAACAAGGAGACATTATAATTTGCTAAATCTAAGAAATCAAACGACCCCAGCTACAGAGGCTATCGATAAGAATAATAAAATCACATTCACACGCAGAATAGCCATTGCCTTAATGGTGCTGTTGGTGAGCGTATATTTTGTAGGCTGTGCTGGCACTAACGGCAAGAAAAGTATGCTTGATGAGCAGGAGCCAAAGGCGTTAAATTACATGATAGAAGGCAAGCAAGCCTTTGACGATTTTTCCGATTATTCTCTTGAAATGTACCTATTTGCAAATTCAAAGCTCGTCAAAGAGGATAAAGAACTTCAGACTAAAATTTCGGAAAGAAATATCTACGAAAAATATCTTAGTCGTTTGGATGAAGCCATAAGTGAGAATGACGGTAAGATAGGAACGAATACAATCAAAGACTACGCAACAGCAAGTCTTGCTCTGAATGCGCTCAAGAAAAATCCAGAGAATTATAAGGGGAAGAATTTTGTAGCCAAACTGGACGATGCGGAACTGTCGCAAACGGCAAGCATAACCGACAAGGCGTGGGCACTTATTGCCAGTAAGTATTTGGGGATTAAGCTTCAAAACGAAGAGATCTACTACAATGATTTGATTACTTTTGCACAAAATAGTAGCGAGGAAGAGGCGAAGCAGATAGAGAATCAGGCAATAGTTGCTCAAGCGCTGTCATATTATCACGCCTTGCCGGATACGAGCATCGCCCTCAGCATGATAATGGGATATATCGAAAATGCACAGAAAGATAACGGCTCGCTTGGTGACGGCAAAAGCACGGGGATTGTGCTTATGAGCCTATCCTCTCTTGGAATTGATGCCGAAACCCATGACCCGCTGACAAAGGACGACAAAACCGTAAAAGATGGCTTATCGAAATTTATCTGTGATAATGGCTTTAAATATAAGGGGAAAGATGACGAGATAAGTAAAGTAGCGACACTTTATGCACTTTTGGGAATTGAAGCACAGAAGCGCATTGAAAAAGGAGGTCTATTCCCGAAGCATAAATAAGCGCAAGTAAACTTAAACGAAACACTTTTAAAGCGAATTTTCGGATTGAACTGAATATCTCTGAATAAGTGAATGAGATTAAAATCATAAATTCAAACCCTAGCTGAATCAGGTAATAATATTTTATATATTACATATATTTTGGGCTCATGCCCTGCTTTATCCGCCTGCTAGATGGGCGGAAGCAACTTATTTTATGGGGTATATAAGCCCCGTCTCGTGCACTAGTTCACGGGACAATAAAATCACCCGTTTTACGGGTGGCGCCAAAATTTTACATAAAAAGATTAAAAATTAAGAAAGGAAAGTATTGAAATGACAAAGATTCTAGCAAATAACGGCTTTAAGAAAGTCGGATTATTTTTGCTCGCATTTGCGATTATCATTACCATGATCATTTCTAACGGAACAGCCAAAGCTTATGCTGAAGAAGAAAAAGACATAGGCAATTCAGAGAAGTGGGATTGGTATAAGTATGCAAATGCAACTAACAATAACTCTGTCGTTGAAAGAGCTACACCGAGACTGCCACAGGAGACACAGACAAAGTGGGCTGCTAAATTTGGCACAGGCTGGGCAGCTGCTCCTACACCACCACTGATTGACAGAGATGGGTTTGCGTATATAGCTGTAGGAAGTCGCATAGTACAGCTCTATAAGGAAGATGGAAGAGAAACTGATTTATCAAAGGAAGAAAGAGAACCGTTTTTTCAGGGTAGAAATGTAGGATTTGCAATGAATCCAATGCTGTACGCAGAAGGCAAATTTTTCGTACAGATTGCAAATGGAGCGCTCCAGTGCGTGGATGCGGGAACCCTTAAGCCTCTCTGGGTAGCTAAAGCTAATAATATCAAGGGTCAGACTGTATCGAATTTAAGCTACAAGAAGATAGACGGCGTAGGATATGTATACCTTGGAACATGGAATGGAGAAAACCGAGACGGACAATTCTTTGCTGTAAAGATTGATAACGAGGGCATCACCGAAGAAACTGCAAAGGTTACAATGGTGAACTCTGGTTCAACTGAGAAACAGGAAGTTACATATAAGGTTAAGAAGCCGGCTTGGACATTTACTCCGTCAAAGGACGACAAGACAAACACTGGCGATAGCAACAGACCTAGAGGATTTTATTGGTCGGGTGCGTATGTTACTGACAAGTATCTTGCGATAGGAACTGACGATGGAACTAGTGAAGGACAGTATAAAGAAGGCTCGACCTTATATACGTTAAATCCTAAGACTGGCGAAGTGATTGACAGCGTACCTGATATTAAGGGTGACATCAGAACGAGTGTATCTTACGATAATGGATACTTATATTACTCAACCAAAGGCGGACATGTACACAAGACACAGGTTGATGAGGACGGTAAGCTAAGCAATGACAGCTACGTCTATGTAGGTGGCATGACAACTGCAACACCGGTAGTTTACAAGGAAAGAATTTACATCGGCGTTTCTGGAAAAAGCCAGTTCGATCCAAACAGCGACCATAAGTTTGTTGTAATAGATAACAGTCAGCCTAAGCTTAGCGAAACATCAATAGCATATAAGCAGGATATACCAGGTTATCCGCAGGCTACACCGCTTCTTACTACCGAATATATGAAAGAGGACTTTGATAAGGCAACACCTGGAGCTGACGGAAGAATCTATGTTTACTTTACATACAATGCACAACCAGGTGGAATCTATGCATTCTATGACGTGCAGGGTGCAAAGGAGCCTATAATCAAGGACAGAACTCAGCTTGCGGTTTACACACCTGACAGTGACAAGCAACAGTTCTGCATAAGCCCTATCGTGGCTGACAAGCAAGGTACTTTATATTATAAGAATGACAGCTGTCATCTTTTCGCTGTAGAAAAAGTCGGATCAGTACTCGAAAGCCTTGATGTAACTAATGAGAAGGGCGAATCGTATCAAACAGATGAGGGCAAAGCGTTCAAAGACGCTTATAACTTTAAAACTAGAGAGTATTCAATTACAGTTGATGAAAAAACAACTAAGGTAAATATCAAGGCCATAGCAGGTATTGGCGACACGCTTACAATCAACGGCAAGCCAGCAGTATCCGGTAAGCCGTTTGAGCTTGCACTAGACAAGAGTGGCAAAACCATTGTTAATGTCAAGACAGTCAAGTCTGGAAGCGAAAAGGTCTACAAAATAACCATAGTCGCAGCAAGCGACAATGCCAACGCTCATGATATTAGTGTGACAAATGAAAAAGATATGGCACCTTGGGCTGGCAACACTCCTTTAGAGCTTACACCTAATTTCGCTGTTGATGAGACCAAGGAAATGATTTCAAAACCGAGCGATGAGGTCAGAGCGAAAGCTGGAAATAACATTTGGGTTACTCCGGAGAATGATAAGGCTGTCGTTAAGGTTGAAGCACTCGACAATGTAAATGATGAGATTAAAAAGTTTGATGTACCGCAGGCTAATGACGGGCATAAGGCTTACAGATTCAGAGTAAATGCTAAGGAACTGAATAAGGATGTTAAGCTCAAGGTTACTATAACATCTGAGAGCGGCAAGAAAACGAAAACATATCTGGTAACTGTTGGAAGACAGTATCGCGTTGAAGAAATTAAACTGAATAAAACAAGTTTGACACTCGATAAGGGTGCAGAGGGAACATTGACCTACACTATTAAGCCTACAAATGCAGATATTAAAGATGTTGAGTGGACTTCAAGCAATTCAAATGTTGCTAAGGTCGACGAAAATGGTAAGGTAACCGCCGTATCTCGTGGCGATGCTGAAATCAAGGCGACAACAAAGGACGGAAAGAAGGTTGCAATCTGTAAGGTTACAGTGAATGCACCAATGCAGAAACCTATTCAAGTTCAAGTTACAATTAGCAATAAGACTGCCTTAAAAAATCTTGTAAATGAATATGGAAGGAATATAAATATACCGGATACTGCTAAAGGTAAAATTATCGAGAAAGAGATTACACTAAATGATGGCGACAATCTCCTAGACGCTGTAAAGAAAGAACTCGATACAGCTAAGATAGCATACAAGGTAAATGGAAGTGGTACAAACTTCTCCGAGATAGCAGGCCTTAAAGAAAAGATTAACATTATTTCTACCTTTGAAAAAGATGGGACAAAATCTGAAGGTGATATGTCGGGTTGGACGTATAAATTAAATAATAAAAAAGTAAATGTTGGTCTTAATCAGATGAAATATGGAGCAGGCATAGGCCAGGGCGACACTAAATTAGAAGATGGAAATGAACTTGTAATTAATTACACCGTTGACGGAGTAACTGTTGACAAGGAGTATAAACAGTCGTTCTCAATAGACAAATCCGAGAAAAATATCAACCTTACTGTTGGCGATACATATTACCTTCCATTTGACAAACTGAAGGTTGAACCGGATAGCTGGGCAGCAGGTAAGAAGTTCGATCTATGGCTATGCTATGGTGGTGAAGATAAGATTGCTACCATGGAATATGACAAGAAAGGCTTTAAGATTGTTGCAAAATCAGCAGGAAAAACAACCATAACGGTTGAAATGCCTAATGAAATAAGCGATGAAGTAACAGTGAACGTAAAGCCTAAAACTATTGAAAAACCTGAGCCTAGAATCCTAATCGACGGAACTGTTTGGGATATGAATAAGACTTTTGAGACAACGAGCTCTGGTCCTCATTCTCTGAAAGTGCAGATTAAGAAAAACGGTCAATATGTTGACGTTGATACCAAGAAAATTAAGTGGGAAATCACTAATGGTGCAACGAGCCGTGTAAATGGACAGGCATTCTGGATAAGTGTTGACCACGAGGCGACATTCAAAGCTACTCTTGAGGAATATCCTAACGAAAACGTATTCTTCAAAGCGAAATTGAAAGCCGTTCCTATGACTGACTTTAAAGTTCAACTACCTACAACCTATAGAATCAGCGCATGGAACAACCTTGAGGGCAACTGGTCAAGCAAGTCGGGAGGAAGCTATTTTGTTGGTATCATAGAGGGAGAGGGTAGCGACAACTATAAGATTATCCCAACACCAGCAAACGCAACGAATACAGAGGTAACTTGGGAAGCTTTAACACCTGAGATTGCGACATATATGGAATATTTCAAGAATGGAATAGTACCGACTAAGGCAGGAAAGGCGAAATTCAAGGTAACAAGCAAGGCGAACCCTCAGCTTTCAAAGATTGTTGAAGTGGATTTGCAGTACAAAATACCGATGACATCGGCAGAGTTCACAAATAAGGAAATCGTGCTGAAACCTGGCGAGACGACGACTGACCTAGGCCTCAAGCTTACTCCAGAGGTACCGTCTGAGCAGCGATTTAACTGGACGTTCGATAAGGATGGCATTGTTGAAAATGAAGAAGTTGTTGAATCGACAGGCAAAACAGGCGATTTACCTAAGTTTATTCACAAAATAACGGCGAAGAAACCAGGAACTGTTACGGCAACTGCAACACCTTGGGATATGACGGGCGGAGCTAAGCCGATTACCGTTAAGATTCATGTTATCGGAGACCTAGATATTACAGCCGACCAAATCCACAACGAAGGTAATAACGTAACAATAGACAATGGCAAGCTGGTATATACTAAGGGAACATCTCTAGGTGCAACATGGTATATCAAAAACGGTGTGCTGAGCAGATTAGAGAAGGTTAAAGTAGATGACACTGAGATTAATGCAAATCAGTACGAGGCGAAAGAAGGGAGTATAATTCTAACCCTCAAGAAGGACTACCTTGATAATCTAAGCGTAGGAACTCATAAACTTACTGTTCAAACTAAGGACGGTAATGTTGAGAGCCAGTTTGAAGTAAAGGATGCGCCTGTACCGCCTAAGTACAAGGCAACTTATGAATTTAAGTCTATGACAGCAGGTATGGATTTGCCTGAGGGCATTGCCAATGGATTACTACCTGCAAGCATTGACGGTCTAGCCGATAAGACAAAGGTAACGCCTACTGAGCCGAACGAAACTACTGTCGAAGCTCAGGGAGGAAAGTGGATATTCAAGGGATATGACCCTAAGGAAGCCACAATCGATGGAGCCGATATTAAATTCGTAGGCTCTTGGGCATTTGAAAAGACCGCTCCTATCCAAAGGGAAGCCGATAAATATAATCCAACATCGGAGCCAATCACGGTAGATTTCGGGAAAGCCGTAACAAAGGAGCTCATTAAGAAAGCAATTAAGGGTATCCCAGATGATGCAATGATTGATCTAGATGAGGCTTCGTTGCCTGACGGCAAGACGGCAGGAGCATTTGAAGTAAATGTTACTGTAATGTACAAGGATCAGTCTCAAGATAAGCTAGTGGTTAAGGGTGTAGTTAAAGAAGAAAATGCTAAGCCTGACCCACAGAAGCCAGATCCTCAGAAACCGGGTCAAAAGGATGACGGTAGCAAGGGCGGAAAGACGACTGTAGAAAAAGATACCGTCAAAGCTAAGGATGCGGCTAAGACTGGAGATACTGCAAATGCTCTAGGCTATGCAGGAATTGCAATAGCAGCACTAGGAGCAGGATATGTTATAATTCGAAGAAAGAGAAATTCATAAATTCTTATAGCAGAATTATTTATCTATTTCATTTATTGAGTTATAGATGTTTAAAAATTAAAACGACAACTACAGGGGAACTAAGTGAAAATCTTAGACGGTCCCGCCACTGTGATGAGAATTTACATTGATTCTCTAAGTCAGATTACCTGTACTGTCCGGTTAAATTTAATTCTACGAGAGATGGAAGCAAATTTTCTTTGGGATATAATGACCATTGTATTTGAGCAACCTCGCAAGAGGTTGCTTTTTAAATTGTGTAGCTTTAGTTGTGATTATGCACAAATATTTTGTAGTAGAAAGGACGTAAAGAATGTATACGGCGAAAAGAAAAGATTTTGCTAAATTTGCGGTGCTATTCATTTCCATTATGCTGATTTTAAGTGCCAGTATGCCGACCTATTTTGTTCATGGAACGGATGAAAGTTATACGGAATCAGAAATAACAGAAGCTAATAAAGCACTTGATGATTTTTTGGCAGGAGAGTATAACAATTTAATTACTAACGGAGGTACTTGGAATCCAGAGAAGGAGTATGGCAGGCTGAAAAGCAAAGACGGGCTTACTTATACGATAGGCTATAAGATGTCTACGAGCAATACACCAGATTTCACAAGTCTGAATTTTAATTTTAGGAAATTTGCTAACCACAGAGCGACGGTATTCTTTGAGGGTAGTGCGCTGGATGCTAAGACGGCGCCAAATGGAACGCAAACAACCATTAAGATAAAGAAAAGACCGACGGATGAAGATATAACAGTTAATGCGAGACTGGCATTATTTAAGAAAAATTCTAATAACATACAGGTGCAGGAGGGGAAGATAGACCCTATTGCTCAAAGAAATATTAAGATAATCTTGAAAGCACCTAAGTCAGAAAACGCACCAGTCAGAATATCGGTCAAGGCATATGATAAGGATAGTGGTAAGGAGCTTTTAAAGGATGCAGATAATTTGTCTGTGAATTTATACAAAGATAAAGAGGGTCGTGAGCCTGTCGGCAACCTTGACGGCAAATATGATTATAATGTGCAAAAAAATATTAGCTATTATCTGAGTGTAAAAGCTGATAACTACGAGAACTATTTTGAAGAATGCAAACCTACGCAAGGTGGAGATTACAAAGTTAATTTAAAGAAAAAGGAAGCTGCGGTAAGCGAGGAAGATACTGATAGCCTCAACAAAATAAGCAACGAGCTTAACAATCTATATGCACTTCGACCAAATTTTGCCACGGACAAAAATATCAACGAGTTCGCAAAGAGCGTTCTTAAGAATAGAGATGCCTTGAAAGGTATTGATTTTTCTAAGGTTAAACTTGAGGTCGTAGAAAGTAAAGACACTAATTATATTAAAAATGATGGTACGATAGTCTACAAGAAAGGTGAATTAAACGATTATTTTACGGCAAACGTATCTGTAATATTCAAAATTTACTACGGCACAGCAAGTATTCAAGCAAAAAAACATACTGTAACTGTCGGGTGGGATAGAGAATATTATAAACAAAAGATAGAAGAAGAGGCGGCTAAGGTTGATAAGAATTTTATAACCAAAAATCAAGCCTTGGATTTGGATGCTGTTGAAAAGAATTTTACTTTGCCGACCGTCCTGAAAGAGGACAAAAGAAATGTATGGTCTGAAATCATATGGTCATCCTCAAATCCAGGTGTTATCAGCATTAAAAATGATCCAACTAAGCCTTTTGCGTCAAGTGCTGTTGTAAAACGGACAACAAAAGAAGAAACCGTTACGCTGACTGCTACCTTTGTTGCACTGGACAATCATCTTAACTCTAACCTTAATGAAACGGTGGACACCTTCCCTAAGGTTAAGAAAACCTTTGTCGTAAAGGTAAAGCCTGTACAGTCTGAATCAGCAGAAGAACTCAAGGCGCTTTTGGATAAGTATTACAAGGATATTACCGATTACGGCACAGGTGCAAAATCAAGCCTTAAGGATTTGATGAATGATTTACAACTCCCTAGATATACAAGAATCAAGGACGAAAATGGAAAGCTCGTATTCCAAAACAAGGAAATAAAGGTCACAAGTGACAATCCTGGAGCCGTTGTCAACGGGTATAGAGTTGCAATAGACCCATTTGCAGAGAAAAAAGACAGCAACTTGACAGTTACATTCACTAGAAACGGTGTTACGGCAACAAAGAAAATTCCATTTACGATTGGAAGCATAAGCAATGAGGATTTAGACAAAGAAATCAAAATGATGGACTATGCAAAGGCCCACTATTTTGACGGAATCAAGGGAAACAACAAGACAAAGAACGACGTCAGAGAAAACCTGAGAGCTTTTCAGGAGATGTACCTCGACAAAAATGGAGAAGCAGTTTGGGTTTACGAGGTAAATGGCGTCAAAGGAACTGGCGTTAAGCCTGACAACTTCTTTGAAGATAGCTTTGAGGCTGAGGCTAACGGATATAACAAGTTTAAATCTTCTAATAATAATGTCGTCACACACGAAAATTTAAAGGTTACAAGGCAGGAAAAGACGACAGAGGTTGAAATATCGTCGCTGTTATCGAGCGAGCGATTTGGCAAGTGGGCACCGAAGCATCCTGAAAATGCCAAACTGCAAAGACTATACAAGCAAGAAGCCAAGGCAACAATTAAAGTTAAAGGCACAAAAGATTCGACAAGCAATTTGGTTGAACTTATTAATCAGGCAAAGGCGTTATCTCAAAGTGCGGTAGAGGGCGATAATCCAGGCGAATATCCGTCTGGTGCAAAGAATGCCTTAGATGCTGCTGTTGCAAAGGCAGAGAAATTACTTAAAACCTCGCCAACCGAGGAGCAAATAGTTAGTGAAATAACAGAGCTTGAAAATGCTGTTAAAGCCTTTAAGGACAAACAGAATGTAAAGAAAGCTACCATTTGGGTAACTGCCGGAAAAGACAATAATAAGCTTTTTTATGCCAAGAAAATTGATGTCAGAGCAGACCTTGCCAAAAAATATGGATATGTCAAGGATGAAAAATATAGCAACGAAGTAACTGTAATAGATGCCCTTGCAGCTATGCATGCGGATAAATATAGAGGTGATTTCGAGGCTAATCCACAGAATTATTTGAAGTCGGGTCCCGAAGGGTGGCTTACGAAAATATTTGGTATAGAAACATATAACATCAGTTATCTTGTAAATTACAATTATCCGTTACTCTCCCCAGGCTTGGGGTCGGTTGCGAATAATACAGTTCTAAAAGACAACGATATTTTTTCTATCGCTATTTTGCAGGGAGAATATCCTAAATTTGATGTATTCCTATCGTTTGATGATATTGAAAAGGACGTTGAGCAGAACGAAGAATTTGCCCTAACACTATATTCAAATCATTTTGTGGATGATACAACGGTTAAGCCTAGCCCACTTGCCAATACTAAGGTTCAGCTAACTGACTTCAATGGTAAAAAGGTGGCTGAAGCTGTTACAGACGATAAAGGCATGGCAAAATTCAAGGTTGATAAAGCAGGTAAATACATGGCAGGAGTTATAGCGGACGGAGATAAGCCTTTTGAAAACTTTGAACAGCCTTATTGCGAAATAACTGTAAAGACTATGTCCATTTGGGATTTTGACAAAGCAACCAAAACACTCAAAGGCTTTAAGGCAGGCGAGAATTTTGACAACCAAGCGATGCTTGATATTCCAGATGAAATTGACGGAGTTGCTGTAGAGCATATAGCAGATAGTGCCTTTAAGTATGGACTATGGGGCTCGAAAGTAAAGAACAAAATAACAGAGCTTCGCATACCTGCCAGTGTAAAATCAATAGGAAAAGATGCTTTTAAGGGAAATGATACACTTACAACACTAAAATTCAAAAGCGAGGGGGATAACGAATCATCTCTCGAAAAAATAGATGAAGGCGCATTCATGTCGTGCGGACTTCAGTCTCTTGATATACCAAGTGGCGTGAAAGAAATCGGCAAGGGTGCATTCAGCATGAATAATATAGAGAGGCTGATACTGCCTGAAAGCCTTGAAAAATTAGGAGAGGGTGCATTTGGATGCAATTTGATAGAGAGCGTTATAATTCCAAGTGGCGTTAAAGAATTCCCGACCGCTGGCAATGGAGTTTTTTATAAGAACTTTAGAGAAAAAACTCAAGGGTCATCCTACAAGGGTTCTCTGCGATATGTAAAGATATTTGACCAAAGTGGTAAGGCAACAGCATTCAACACAGGAGGTGTTGTAAATCCAGTTCCTGTTAAGGTTAAATATGTAGATCAAGATGGCAAGAGCCTACGAGATGAAGAAATAGTATACGGATGCAAATATCAAACGACATATGAATCATATGGGAAGGTAACGCTTGGAAACGGTGATAAATCATTTTTGAAAAACTATAATGGTTCAAATGGTACTAATTCAGGTAATACACCTTCGGAAATCTTTAAACGCAAAGAACTTGCTGACGCCATTATAGGTCAGAACTACTTTAGAGATGGGCAGGAATATGCATTCCCTAAGGAAAATGCACCTAGCATAGAGGGCTATATTAAGCCGGAAAAAGACATAAAGAAAACTATCACACAGACAGACTATGTAGTAGAGTATGTATATCAGAGCAAAGCCCCTTTGAAAGTCGACAAGACCGAGCTTGAAAAAGCACTCAAAGCTGCTGAGGAAGCAAAGAAAAATATCAAAACCAGTGCTGACGGTAAAGATGTTGAGCCAGCAGATAAGTGGACAACAACCGAAGAAATGAAAGCACTTGAAGAAGCGATTGCCGAAGCAAGGAAAATCGATGAAGATGCAAATGCTAAGCAGGAAGCTGTGAACAAGGCAAAGGCAGATTTAGAGAATGCAACAAAGAAATTCATAGACAGTTTGAAAGATGGAATGAAGGAAGAACCTAAGGTCAACAAGACTGAACTTGAAAAAGCACTCAAAGCTGCTGAGGAAGCAAAGAAAAATATTAAAACAAGTGCTGACGGTAAGGAT
>QWCK01017165.1_pt1 | contig 12400 bp, 12 predicted proteins | sample 1972571 | NCBI WGS metagenome assembly QWCK01 (sample SAMN09866710, study PRJNA288562) | Human gut metagenome isolate term2_stool, whole genome shotgun sequencing... | isolation source: gut | host: Homo sapiens | place: USA: California
TTACTTGGCTGGCATACAAAAACTTAATGAGTTTTGATTTTATTTTAGATAATTCCTTTTCATCAAATTCTGTAATTTCTAAATTTCCATCCAAAGCCTTATCAATATAGTCTGAGAGCTCACTCATTTCACTTCTCAAGACAATATATTTATATAAAAGAATTCCAATTAAAATTACTAGAATACCTATTAAAATTGCCATTTATATCCAACTCCAAAGACTGTTTCTATTGGGTCGTAGGGTTTTAATTTATTTCTTATCCTAGAAATATTGACACTAAGAGTATTTTGATCAATAAATTCATCATCTAATCCCCAAATAAAATCAAATAGTAATTCTTTAGTAATAACTTGAGACTTATTTTTTATCAGGTAATATAGAATTTTTGTCTCTGTCCTTGTGAGATCTATGTTTTTATTATCCACAAAGAAAGTATTTTCATTGAAATTAAAGTCTAGACCATTTTTATTATAAATATTTAAATCGCTTGGTGATATTTTTTCAAAAGCTCTTTTTATCTTTGCTTCTAAGATTCCTAAAGAAAAGGGTTTTGTTAAATAGTCGTCTGCCCCTAAATTTATAGCAGAAATTATATATGCCTCAAGATCTATAGCAGATAAAACTATAATGGGAATTGCTGAAGATTGTCTAGTATATTTTATTATTTCAAGCCCATCTCCATCCGGCAAATTCATGTCAAGTAAAAGTAAGTCAGCTTTATCAATAAAGTTTTTTGCTTCACTAATTGTGCTTACAGATAAAACCTCATAATCTTTATTTAAAGCTATAGAAAGTCCTTTATTTAAATTTTTATCATCTTCAATTATTAAAATTTTTTTCATAGTTTTCTACCGCCATTAATTAAATTCCATAATTACAAATATAGTATCGAATTCTTATGTAAGTTTTCACTTGTTTCTAAATTCCAACACGTCTGATATATCACATTTGAAATACCTACATATCCTACAAAGTATTTACATAATCACGTTCTCATCTCGTCCCATTTTAGCTATGTTATGAAGAGTTGTGTTTATGGCTTTTTGTTATTTAACTTTGTATAGTCATTCTATATATCATTATATCACATTTTACAAATTAATCATTATATATTTCTTAAGAGGGATTTATGGTAGCGATTTTTTATGTTTATAATTCTTAAAAATTTTTAAACGCTTTATTCAATTTCTTCATCATCTATTGGCTCAATCTTGTCAAAGTCTATATTAATATCTGGAAATTTATGCTCTTTCGTGTTATAATAAAGATACTTATAAGCGAGGTGAATCAAATGCAGCTTGATATATTCAAGGAGCCGCTTCAATACGAGGCGAACGCTTCAGAGAAAAAGCTAGATGCGTTTAAACAATTTCATACGAAATATGCGTCGGACTGGATTAGGCTTGACTACTTAAGCGAGGCCTTTATTAGTGACGTAAAAAACACTGCTGAGCGCATTCGCAAGGACTTTGACGCTCTCGTTGTTATCGGCATCGGTGGATCATTTATCGGGGCTAAGGCTTTCATCGACGCTTTAGGAAGTGATTTTCCTATATATTTTACGGGCAATATGCTTGACAGCGGCTGCATTACTAAGCTTCTTCACGAATTACGTGACAAGCGCTACGCCATAAACGTGATAAGTAAGTCGGGAACTACGATGGAGACGAAACTTGTCTTCGAAATCTTCCTTGACGATATGAAGAAGAAGGGTATTGACTTTGCTAATGGCGTTATAGTGACGAGCTCAGAAGCAAGTGAATTAGCAAAGTTCGCTAGTGTACATAATATAAAGACCTTTACTATACCTGAGGACATCGGCGGTCGCTACAGCGTTTTCACTGCAGTTGGCCTCTTGCCAATGGCTATCGCGGGGCTTGATATAGATAGACTCGTTTTGGGTATTAAAAATGCTAAGGAAGAGTATTTTGATAATAGTGGCAGTGCTAACACGGCTCTTGACTACGCTTACTATAGGCACGTGGCAGGAGAATCTTACGCGCTTGAGTTTATCAGCGTTTACGAGGAAAGGCTCGCGTCATTTACTGAGTGGATTAAGCAGCTTCTTTGCGAATCGCTTGCCAAGGACGGCAAGGGACTGATAGTTTCAAATCTTAAATACACTCAGGACCTTCACTCTATGGGTCAGCTCTTGCAAGAGGGTAGGCGCAATATAATCGAGACACATATATTTGCGGAGCAGCTCATAAGTCAAGACGAGGCTATAAACAATTTAAATAAGATAAATGAAATTGCCTTCAAAGCGACTGTTAAAGCGCATCACATGGGCGGCGTGCCGACTTGCGTAATTAAATTAAATGAGATAAATGAGGAGGGCCTTGCAAAGCTTGCCATCTTCTACATGGCGGCCTGCATCTACAACGCAGCTATGGACATGGTTGAGCCTTATGGTCAGCCGGGCGTTGAAGTTTACAAAGAAAAAATTAGAAATATATTAGAGGAGGGATAAGATGTTAGCAAAAGTTTTAAAAGAAGAAGGCTTACTAAAAAGTATTAACGGAGTTAATTTCGTTCACAAAATTTTGAAGAAGGGCGATACTATTGAAAAACACAATCATCCTGATAAGGAAATAGTTTTCGCTGTAATGAAGGGTTCTTTCGAAATCACCATTGGCGAAGTGGAAAAGCATGTCGTTAAGGCGGGCGAAGCGCTTAACTTCGATGGCACTAATACCATAAGCGCGGTGGCGATGGATGACAGTGAAAGCCTTGTAGTCTTAGTAAATAAAGAATAAGATGAATAATAAATTCCCAGATAATATTGATTTAAAGAAGATACCACTTTTTTCATACTTTTCCGATGATGAGCTGATGGAGATCAAAAAAGGTCTTAAGCTCGAGACTTTTAAGCGTGGCGACGCTATATTCTCATCAGGGGACAGCGCGGATAGGATGTTTATCGTCTACGAAGGCTTTATGAAGATATCGATGTACCTTTCGGATGGTAGGGAGCAAATCCTCTACATCTACAAAAAGGACGACTTCGTTGGCGGCTTCAACATACTTTACCAAGACAAATACGTCTACAACGCAGCTGCCACAACGAATGCAAAGATCATAGTCATAAATAAATACGATTTCGAAAACATCATGCTTAAGAACCGCGACTTCGTTTTGAAAGTTCTGGAAGAAGCCTACTACAGAATCAGAAAGTCAGAAGAGCTCATAGACAGGCTTTCAGTCATTAACGCGGACATGAAGGTTGCTAAAGCCCTTATTAATCTTATAAAAATATCGGGCTCGATCAATGACGGCGTCATCACAGTCGATCTTAAGATCAATCGCGAGGAGATGGGCTCCTTCACGGGACTTACGCGCGAGACTATATCGAGAAAGCTCAGCCAATTCCAAGACGAGGGCATCATCACGCTCGAACGCAGCAAGATTATTATTAACGATATTAAAAAACTTTCAGACAAAACTATATGATGAACTTGGACAAAGGCGCGCAAAATCAGCTCTTTGTCCATTTTAGATACATAGGAGATTTTATATGCTATTTAACTCAGCTGGCTACATTGTGTTCTTCACAATCGTTTGCCTAGTTTATTTCATACTACCAAAGAAGCTTAAGAGAGTCTTTTTGCTTTTGGCAAGCTATTTCTTTTATTCGTGCTGGAATCTTAAGTACTCACTACTAATGCTATTTAGCACAGTAGCGACTTATGGCACAGCCATCGCCATGGATATGGTGGGAGCGAAAAAAAAGAAAAAGCTCTATCTCGGACTTTGCTTCTTTGTCAATTTGGCGATACTCTTCGTCTTTAAATACTACAGTTTTACAGTTAATTTTATAAATAAAATACTCTTACTCAGATCGATACTTTGGGCACAAGGCGTTATGAAAACCTATCAAAGGGACTTTTATACATACTTTGGGGCTTTTTCCTAAAGCTAGTCATTGCAGATAGGGCAGCAATCTTCGTAAACCAAGTCTTTGACAGTTACCAAGGCTACTCATACGTCTTTTTATGCTACGCGGCCTTATTATTCGCTGTGCAAATCTATTGCGATTTTTATTCATATTCAATAATTGCAAAGGGCTCGGCAAAGGTCTTGGGCTATGATCTTATGGACAATTTTAGAGCGCCATACCTATCGGCGTCAATTACAGAATTTTGGAGACGCTGGCACATCTCGCTATCTACCTGGTTTAAGGACTACCTTTACATCCCTTTGGGCGGGAACAGAAAGGGCGCTTTTAGAAAGCACTTAAACGTTTTAATCGTCTTTTTGGTGAGCGGTCTTTGGCACGGAGCGAACTACACCTTCGTTCTTTGGGGCCTTATTCATGGCGTTTTCAACATCTTGGAAGATAGTTTTAAAGGCATCACAAAGGGTATCAGAGATAATTTTATTTATAGAAATATCCGCCGCTTGATTACTTTTGTTGTTGCAGTTTCGAGCTTTGTCATCTTTAGAAGTAAAAATATTGGCGCGGCAAAAGCCTATTTACTTGGCATACTTAAGAGACAGGCAGGAAGCCTAGATGCGTCCATTGCTTTTCCATACGAAGATACAGTCATTTTACTCATTGCCATCGCCATACTTATAGTAATCGATATATTAATCTACAATAAAGTGAAACTTGCGGACAATATCGAGAGACGAAGCCTGATTGTAAGATGGCCCATATATATATTTTTATTGATAGCGACATTGATTTTCGGTATCTATGGACCGGGCTATAGCGAAGCGCAGTTCATTTACTTCCAGTTCTAAAGGGTGAGAGAGATGAAATATATTAAGAGAATTTTAAAAATCGCGGGATTTGTCATTATATTGAGCCTTGCGCTTGCAAAATTAAATATCATCTTCATTAGAAAATCCGACGTGAAGCCTTGGGACATGATTAACAAGATTGCGGGCTATTTCAACGAGGACAAGCATTATGACGTCATCTTCTTCGGCACGTCGCACGCGTATTGCTCCTTCGATACAGAGGATTTGGCGGAGAATGGAGTCACTTCATACATCTTAGCGAGTCAAAAGCAGCCACTTGAGGCGACATACTACTACATCAAGGAAGCGATTAAGAGGTCTAAGCCAAAGGCCATCTACGTTGACGTGCTAGACGCCTTGGCTATGAATGAGATAGATGAGGGCAGCGTTCACACCTACACCGACTACTTCCCCATGGGCATAAATAAGGCGATGATGATTAAGGATAGCCTTCCTCCTGAGGAATGGGCGGAGAATGTGATGCCGCTAATCAAGTACCATACAAGATGGAGATCGCTTGAGGAGAAGGATTACGAGGCCAAGTGGAAAAACTACCACGACGATTTGAATGGTTTTGTGAAGCTTGAACGTCAGAGCAAAGAATTTGTTAAAAATCCCGAGCTAAGCAAGGAAAACCTTGATAATATCGCAAACGCGCGCGATAAGGACTTTAGAGAGAAAAAGTACGCCGCACTAAAAAAGATAAATGATCTTGCTAAGAAAAATGGCGTAGAACTGCACTTCATAAAGACGCCGGTTTACACAAAGGACGTCTACGATGAGAACATTGCTGCACTTGAAGAGTATTTGAATAGTATAGGCGCGGACTTTATAGATTTTACCAAGGCTATGGATGATTTAGATTTTGATGATTATTATGATGCGTCGCATTTGAATAGTGAGGGAGCTAAGAAGTTTACTGAGTATTTTATTAGTAATGTTTTAAATAAATAAAGGGGGATTATCTATGTGGTTCGCATTTGGTATTTTGGCAGTAATATTTGCCATATTAAATTTGGTTTTCGCATTTAAAGGAAAAGAGGCAAAATATTTTAGGTTTATGAGAGGAAAAAAGATAATTTGGGTAAATATATATAGAGGTGAAAACCGTGGACAAGGAAAAGGAAATAAAAGAGGCAAAGGCTGCTGCGGTCGAGGTTCTACTAAGGATTGACGAGGCAGTTAAATCACTAAGTGATGCATCGAGCATGAGTGTTTGGGATATGCTTGGCGGTGGCGCTTTCTTTAGCGTAATCAAGAGAAAGCACATGCAGGAGGCAAACCTTAACATAAAAGAGGCGAGCATCTACTTAAAATGTCTTAATGAAGAACTTGATGACATTGGCATGAAGCTTCCAAAAGAGATTAGCGACACTATGAGTGATAATGTCATGGATATATACTTTGATAACATTTTCACGGACATAAGAGTAGCTGGTGAGATTAAGGAAAAGCTCGATGAATTAAAGAGCTTTAGAACAAGCATAGAAAATTTAATAATAAAGCTTGATAAGGAGCTTGATCAAATAAAAGAATGCTAGAGATGTCTCTAGCATTTTTTAATACATTACTTATCCAGCTCATCAAACAAGGCATCAATCGAGTCAAAGACGGGTCTTTCACCACTATCTATGCTTGCCTTTATCTCTTCAACTGAGGCCTTTAATTCATCAATCACATTCTTTGGGTAGACTTCAAGTGGGATCAAAACTATTTTACCACTTTCCTCGATAATTTCAAATTTATCTCCTTGACTTAAATTCATCAAGCTCACTATTTCCTTAGGTATAGTCACTTGCGATTTAGCTTTTAACTCAACTAACATAGCCTTACCTCCTTAGTTGGAATTTCTTACTTTCTAATTATATTATATCTTTTTACAAAGCCTCTGTCAATACATATTTATTGACAATAATCCTTCATTAGTTATATAATATTCATGGTGATATGATGTATATATGTAATTTATGTCCGCGCAAGTGCGGCATCGATAGAGCAAAGAAAGGCTCGTTGAGATCTTTTTCGAGCTAAAAGCAAAGGGCGTTCACAACATCAATTTGGTCTCTCCGATGCACTTTTCTCACCTTATCAAGGACGCCATCGTTATGGCGAAGGACAAGGGCTTCGACCTGCCATTTGTCTACAACACAAACAGCTACGAGCTCAAAGAGGCTATCAAAAATCTTGACGGTCTCATCGACATCTACCTAGCTGACTTCAAGTACTTTTCCGATAGCTACGCCAATGAATTTTCGCACGCGCCTCATTACAGAGAGTACGCGCTTGAGGCCATTGACGAGATGCACAGACAAGTTCCTAAGGTAATTGTAGAGGACGGGATAATGAAGAAGGGCGTCATTATACGTCTACTTTTGCTACCAAATTTATATTTTGATGCAAAAAAGATAGTTCGCCTGCTTTATGGTAAATATGGCGATAGCGTGATATTTTCACTGATGAATCAATATCAACCTATGCACAAGGCGAAGGATTATAAGAAGATCAATAGGACTGTAAGCGACCTGGAATACGATAGCTTTATTGACTATGCAGCTGACCTTGGCATATCGAAGGCCTTTGTTCAAGACAAGCAAGATGGCAAGAACTACACGCCAAGCTTTGATTTGGAGGGAGTTTAATGCTTTTTTCTGATAAGGAGCTTAGGGAAATACTTCTTAGCGAGGATCAAGACTTTTTAGAAGAGCTTTACAAGAGGGCTAGAGATGTTTCTAAAGAAACGTTTTCGAACAAGATTTACATAAGGGCTTTGATAGAGTTTTCGAACTATTGCAAAGAGGGCTGCTACTACTGCGGCATAAACAGAAATAAATCTTCTGTTCACAGATTTCGCTTGAGTAAAGATGAGATATATTCTGCGGCAGAGACGGCTTATGAAGCGGGCTTTAGGACCTTCGTCTTACAAGGTGGCGAGGATACTCACTTCACTGACGAGGCCTTCGCTGAAATCATTTCTTATTTAAGAAATAATTATGATGCTGCCATAACCTTATCCTTAGGCGTGAGGAGCTACGATGCTTATAAGCTCTTTAAAGAGGCTGGGGCAGATAGATTTTTACTTAGACATGAAACGGCAGATAAAGATATATTTCAAAAACTTCATCCAGCTGATCAAAGCCTAGAGCGTAGACTCAAAGCCATCTATGACTTAAAGGCGCTTGGCTACCAAGTCGGAACTGGTTTTATGGTGGCTGCGCCATTCACAAATCATGAAAGTCATATAAAGGACATAAAATTAATTAGAGAGATAGATCCCGCCATGATAGGCATAGGGCCCTTCATTCCGTCGAAGGGAACGCGCTTTGAAGCTTATCCAGCGGGAACTGTGGAGCTGACGCGAAAGCTGCTCGCAATACTACGAATCGAACACCCGAAAGCCTTGATACCATCAACAACTGCGCTCAACACCATATCGGAGACTGGTAGGATAAAAGGCATCTTATCGGGCGCAAACGTCATCATGCCAAACGTGTCGCCAAAATTTGCACGTGATAACTACAATCTTTATGACGGCAAGAAGGCATCAGGCCTTGAGGCGATTGAGGGCGTCCGCGAACTGAACGAATATTTGAAAGAATTTGGCTACGAGATTGAATTTACGAGAGGAGACTACAATGTATAAATACGATGTAAAATCAGAAAAAGCAGATGAATTTATAAATCATGAGGAGATACTTGCTTCGCTTGAGTACGGCAGAGCAAATAAGCACAACAGAGAGCTGATTAAGGCCGCGATTGAGAAGGCGAAGGAAGTCAAGGGACTTTCGCATAGAGAGGCATTTTTACTTTTATCGTCTGAAGAAGAGGACTTAAACGAAGAAGTTTACAAGCTTGCAAACGATATCAAGCGTAAATTTTATGGCAATAGGCCAATTGAGTATATACTTGAATCGATCAAGACCATCTACTCAGTTCATCATAAGTCTGGTGACATTAGAAGGGTCAATGTCAATATAGCAGCGACAAGTATTGAAAATTACAAAAAATTAAAGGATGTCGGCATAGGAACATATATTTTGTTTCAAGAGACATATCATAGAAAAAATTACGAAGCACTTCACCCAACAGGACCAAAGCATGACTACGCTTATCACACAGAGGCCATGGACAGAGCACAATTGGGCGGCATCGACGATGTCGGCTGTGGCGTTTTATTCGGGCTAAATAACTACGAATACGACTTCGTGGGTCTTTTGATGCATGCAGAGCACCTTGAAGCGCGCTTCGGCGTTGGCCCGCATACAATTAGCGTGCCAAGAATCAGACCAGCTGACGACATAGATCCAGAGACTTTTGAAAACGCAATTAGTGACGATATATTTAAGAAGATTGTTGCCTGCATCAGAGTTTCTGTGCCATACACAGGCATGATTATATCGACAAGAGAGTCAATCGATACAAGAGCTAAGGTCATAGACTTCGGCATCAGTCAAATCAGTGGCGGCTCGAAGACATCAGTTGGCGGCTACGCTACGGAGGAAGTCGCTGCAGCAGCTGATACAGAGCAGTTCTTCACATCAGACCAAAGAACGCTTGACGAGGTCGTTTCATGGCTAATGGATACAGGCCACATCCCATCATTCTGCACAGCTTGCTACAGAGCAGGCAGAACTGGCGATAGATTTATGAGCCTTGTTAAAGCTGGACAAATAGGCAACATCTGTCAACCAAACGCACTTATGACACTTAAAGAATATCTTATGGATTACGCATCGCCTGAAACAAGGAAAAAAGGCGAAGCGCTTATTGAAAAAGAGATAGAAAATATTTCGCGTGACGACATCAAAGAACTAGTCAGAGCAAATCTTAAGAAAATCGAAGAAGGCGAGAGAGACTTCAGACTATGATGGCACGTTCATTGCAAAAGCACGTTGTTATCGCAGGCAGAGTAAACGCAGGCAAGTCAACGCTTTTTAACTCCATCATGGGCTCCGATGCGGCGATAGTCTCGGAAGAGCGCGGTACGACGACAGATGCAGTTCGTAAGTCAATAGAAGTGCCGGACCTTGGACCAGTTGTCTTCATTGATACAGCTGGCTTTGACGACTACACAGCCCTTTCAGAAGAGAGGCTAAAAAAGACACGCACCGAATTTAATAAAGCCGATGCCTTTATATATACCCTTGATAATGGTGATGAGGCTATTTTATCAGAGCTAGCAAAATACAATAAGCCAGTCATCAAGGTTATTATGGCGATAGATAGAGACGTGAGCTATGACTATGGCGATGCAATCGTTTATAGAGATCACTCATCGCGAGATGAAATATTTACCGAGCTTAAAAAAGTTTTAAATACAGAAGAAGAGTCCTTATTAGATGGCATCGTTGATGGCAAAGCGACCATAGTCATGGTTATGCCGCAAGATGCAGCAGCACCAAAAGGTAGGCTGATCAAAGCGCAAGTCGAAGCTTTGCGAGAAGCGCTTGACAAGGGCATGACAAGCATAGTCGTGGGCGACGAAAGGCTTGAAGAAGTGAGAGATAGATTCACTGACATTGACCTTGTGATCTGTGACTCACGAGTTTTTAAGAAGGTCTACGACGTTTTTGGAAAGACTACAAAAGTGACTTCATTTTCGGTACTTTTTTCGAAAATGAAGGGCGATATAGATTACTTTATCGAGTCCGCGAAGAAATTTGATGATTTTAAGGGCGACGAAAAGATTTTAATAGCCGAGGCTTGTACGCATCCGCCCATTAACGAAGATATCGGAACCGTGAAAATACCTGCCATGCTTAAGAAACGCTTCGGTGATGGACTTGAATTTACATTTACAAGAGCCGACGATTTTGAAAATATTGAGGATTATGACATGATTATACATTGCGGAGCCTGTATGTTTAATAGGGCGCACGTGATGAGCAGGGTACGTCAAGCGAAAGAGAAGGGTGTGGCGATGACGAACTATGGGGTTACTATTGCCTACTTGCAAAATATATTAGATAAAATTTCGCTTTAGTTCATAATTCTTAGCACGTGCGAAGCACCAAGGTTCTCGGGACCCATCCAAAGCGAAGCTTTGTGAATGGGTGAGGTTCTTCAATTGCGCCTAAGGTTCGCGCGCTCGCTCCCTCCTTGCGGAGTACCCATACGTACACCTCAGTCGGTCGCTCGTTATGCTTCGCCTTATCCATCATAGCGCAAAGGTTCTCGTCTGTATGGACGAGGTTCTTCTTCTGCTTGAAGAATGACTTAAACTTAAAGTTAAAATTTTAAGCTTAAGTCTTAGTTGACACGGAGTAAAAAAATAGATTTAATTAAAAGTTAACAAATACTTAAATAGATACATTTCGTTTGATATGTATCTATTTCTATTTATACAAATACATTTTAATTGACTAAATGCGTGAAATGTAGTATAATAGATGCAGATAGAATATAACAAGGAAGTAGGTTAGAGTCCTACACAGTGCCGCTACGGTATTTGCGATTAGCATAAGTCCGATACTTGTACTTTAGTTTTGCTCCGGTTCAGAGCAAGACTAGTTTTTTTAGCACGGTTAATTCTATACTATAGTATATTAAAGGAGAAAGATTTTATGAAAAAAATTATTTTCTTGGCAGTCATCTTATCATTATTATTCACATTTGGCTGCAACACTTGAAGGCTCTAACGGCTGGAGCATCACAAACCACGGCATCAGCGAGTACGTTTACACTCTTCAAGCTGATGGTACTTTAAAATCAAGATTTGTTAAATCAATCGAGGCTAAAGACGAGACTCACTTTACTGCTGAATTAAACGAAGGCGTTAAGTTTGCTGATGGCAGCGAGGTTGATGCTAAGGCATTTTGTGAAGCAATGAACATGATTATGGAAAACAATGAATTTGCTCGCGCTTCTGCTGGTAAGATCGTTTTCACTCCAGTAGAAGACTACAAAGTAGAGGTACTTACTGAGCTACCTACAGTTAATCTTGAATCAATTTTCGCTGAGTGGACTAACGTTATGTTCAAGAAAGATGGTGACAAATACATCTTCACAGGCGCTTACAAGATTAAAGAGCTTAAACCAGGCGCTGAAGTAGTTTTAGAGAGAAACGAATATTACGATGGTTTTGAAAATAGACCTGAAACTGTTATTATCAAGGCTTTCAAGGACGGCAACGCACTTAAGCTTGCTTATGAAAGCGGTGAAGTGGACCTAGCTTTCGGGCTTACAAACGATGTGGCTGTAGGTTTAAAGGACAAGGGCTTCAAAGCGCTTGATTACAATGCTGGATACCAATACTACTGCTTCTTAAATCTTAAGAGAGATCACTTAAACGACCTTCACTTCAGAAAGGCACTTGACCTTCTTCTTAATAGACAAGAGATTATCGATGCACTTGGCGGAGGAGACATACCTACAGGACTATTTGCCAAGAACTTCAGCTTTAACGGCGATCAAAAATTAACTTTTGATGTAGACAAGGCTAAAGAAGAATTTGCAGCTGTTGGCTACACTTATCAAGGCGACAAGCTTATGGACAAAAACGGCAATCCTGTTAAATTAACTATATTAACATACTCTGCTAAACCAGACCTACCACTTATAGGTCAAGTACTTGTATCTGATCTAGAACAAGTGGGTATAGAAGCAAGCGTTTCACTAGCTGACAGCATCGACGAAGAAGCTGCTAAGGGTAATCACGAT
>QWCK01005034.1_pt1 | contig 12399 bp, 8 predicted proteins | sample 1972571 | NCBI WGS metagenome assembly QWCK01 (sample SAMN09866710, study PRJNA288562) | Human gut metagenome isolate term2_stool, whole genome shotgun sequencing... | isolation source: gut | host: Homo sapiens | place: USA: California
TCTTTCTTTTGAACTTGTCAGAAACTATGATAAAAAACCGGATTTGCTTGATTTTGCAAAAAAGAATTTTCCGAACGAAAAAATCGAAGACATAGAAGAATGTATTGAAGAGATTGAAAACTTAAAACAAAACGGAGTTTTATTTTCAAAAAATCCGCTGGAAAACATTAAAATTGCGAAAAAGAGTAAGGAAATAAAAGCGCTTTGTCTTCATGTCGCTCATACCTGTAATTTGGTCTGTGAATATTGCTTTGCGGCACAGGGTAAATTTGGGGGAGAAAAGGCGATAATGAGTTTTGATGTTGCAAAAACCGCCATTGATTTTTTAATTAAAAACTCCGGTGACCATCATAATTTGGAAGTTGACTTTTTTGGCGGAGAACCTCTTTTAAACTTTGATGTTGTTAAAGAAACAGTTGATTATGCAAAAAAGACAGAAAAGAAATACAATAAAAACTTTCGATTTACTTTTACCACAAACGGAGTTTTGCTAAATGATGAAATAATCGACTATTTGAATGAAAATATGTATAATGTTGTTCTCAGTTTAGACGGTCGGCCTGAAATTCACAATTATTTCAGAAAAGATGCTAAGGGTAAAGGGTCATACGACAAGGCTGTCGAGAACTTCAAAAAACTTGTCGAAAAGCGCCAAGGCAAAAATTATTATATTCGTGGTACTTTCACACATTTAAACCCGGATTTTTTGAATGATATAATCCATCTTGCGAATCTCGGCTTTGATAAATTGAGCATGGAACCGGTTGTTACTTCAAAAGATGATCCCTATGCTTTAACCGAAGAAGATAAAAAAATTGTAATGAAAAATTACGAAGAACTTGCAAACTACATGCTTGAACTTGAAAAACAAGGCAGAAAAATAGAATTTTATCATTATAATATAGATCTAAAAAATGGTCCTTGTCTTCAAAAACGTTTGAAGGGCTGCGGATCGGGCAGTGAATATTTTGCCGTTACTCCAAACGGAGACCTATACCCATGTCATCAATTTGTGTCAAATCCCGATTTTAAAATGGGAGATATTTATAACGGAATAAGTAATGCCAAAAAGCACGAAGACTTTTTGACAAATGATATTTCCAAAAAACAAAAATGTGAAGATTGTTTTGCAAAACTTTATTGTGCCGGGGGTTGTGCGGCAAACGCTTATCACTCAACCGGCGATATCAACGATGTTTACGAGGATGGATGCGACTTGTTTAAAAAGAGAATCGAATGTGCAATAATGATGCAAGTTGACAGACAACTCAACCAATCAGATCATTAATGACGCGAGAACCTGCCATAACACCTGCGGACGCAGGGACAAAAGCACAGGAAGAGATTACATCGGAGTATTTAACCTTGGGTTCTTCAGTCGAATAGACGACAGTCAGTTTTTTTATATTTCTCTTTTTTAATTCTCTTCTCATAACTTTGCATAGAGGACAAACAGAAGTTTTATTTATATCGCTTATTTGCAGTAATTCCGGGTGCAGTTTGTTGCCCGTTCCCATTATCGAAATAAGCGGTATTTCGTTTTCAAAACAAAACTTTGCAATATCAATTTTTGCGCTTATTGTATCTATTGCATCCACTACATAATCATATTTGTTAAGATTAAATTCTTCTCTGTTTTCAACTGTATATCTTTTATTTATTATTTTGACTTCGGTTTCCGGACTTATAAGATGAATTCTTTCAGCCATAACTTCGGTTTTATATCTTCCGACAGTGCTGTCAAGGGCGCAGAGTTGGCGGTTGATGTTTGACTCTGTAACTTTGTCATAGTCGACCAGGGTTATTTTACCTACAAAGCTACGCGCTATGGTTTCGCAGACATAGGAACCGACACCGCCTAAACCGAAAATAATTATTTCAGAAGATTTTAGTTTATCAACTTTTTCTTTTCCTATTAATAATTCAAGTCGTTCATATCTTGACATAAAATTCTCCGTTATTTTTTTATTTAAAGCAGGGCGATTAATCGCTTTGATTTATATATCTGTATTGAAAATATACCCGATAAATGTTAACATTGCTTGACTTAAACTTGATATATAAGGAGAAAAAATGAAACTTGGAATAGTAGGTCTTCCCAATGTCGGAAAAAGCACATTGTTCAACGCCATAACAAATGCAGGCGCTCAGGCTGCAAACTATGCTTTTTGTACTATTGATCCGAATGTAGGAGTCGTTGAAGTTCCCGATAAGAGAGTCGATTTTTTGGCAAAACTTTATAATCCGAAAAAGACAACGAGAGCGACGATAGAATTTGTTGATATAGCAGGACTTGTAAAGGGTGCTTCAAAAGGAGAGGGACTCGGAAATAAGTTTTTATCTCATATAAGGGGAGTAGACGCAATTATCCACGTTGTGCGATGTTTTGACAATCCCGATGTAATGCATGTCGATGCAAATGCGGATCCTATAAACGATATAGAGACAATAAACACAGAACTCATTTTATCGGACCTTGAAATGATAGAAAGGGCCATAACTAAAACGGAGAAAAACCTAAAGGGTGACAAGAGTCTTCAACCTAAGTTAGACTTATTGAAAAATCTCAATACCTTCATGCAGGAAGGTAACAGCGCAAGATCCTATGAATTTTCGGAAGATGATGAAAAGCTTATATCCGAACTTGACTTGCTTTCATTACAAAGAGTTATTTATGTATGTAACATGAGTGAAAGCGATTACGGTAAAGACGTTTTCAAAAACGAAAAATTTTTATTGGTCAAAGAATTTGCAGAAAAAGAGGGTTCTTTTGCAATCCCCGTATGTGCTGAATTTGAAGCTGAGATTTCATCATTGTCAGCTGAAGAAAAGCAAGCTTTTTTGGAAGATCTCGGAGTGTCGGAATCTTCTTTGGATTTACTTATCAAAAGCGGATATTCTTTGCTCGGCTTAATATCATTTTTAACAGCCGGGGAAGATGAAGTCCGTGCATGGACAATTAAAGAGGGAACTAAGGCACCACAAGCCGCAGGAAAAATTCACACTGATTTTGAAAGAGGATTTATCAGAGCGGAAGTTGTATCTTTTGAAGACTTGCAAAAATACGGATCAATTGCAACAGCAAGAGAAAACGGCAGATATAAAAGTGAGGGAAAAGACTACATTGTAAAAGACGGAGATATAATATTATTCAGATTCAATGTTTAATCGTCTTTTAATTCGTCATATAATTTATTTTTCTTAACACCGAAATGTTTTGATACGATTTTACAGGCTACCGAAAGGGGTATGCCTGTATTTTTTATGTCTTTTGTGAGCTCTGAAAGTTTATCAAAATCGCAGTTTACAACTTCTTTTTTCGGCTCAATTACCATAACATATTCGCCCTTAGGCTGATTTTTCTCATAGAATTCAATTGCTTCCTTTACGTTTGTAACCATCGATTTTTCGTGAATTTTAGTTATTTCCTTTATTATAAAAATCTGTCTGTCATCAATTTTATCTTGCAGCTCTTTAAGATTTGAAATCATTTTATGAGGTGCGATATATAGGATAATAGGAAGATTTGAGTTTTTTATCATTTCAAGTTCTTCTTTTCTCTCTGTGTTTTCATTTCCCAAAAATCCGAAAAAACTAAATTTTTTATATTCAAATCCGCTTGCGGCAAAGGCACAGACAAGGGCAGACGGACCGGGAATCACATAAACTTGAATATCTCTTTTGTTTGCTTCATTCACAAGATGTTGACCGGGATCGCTGATACAGGGCATTCCTGCGTCACTTATAAGTGCAACAGAATTACCGTCTGTTATACGATCTAAAATTTCATCTGTCATCTTTGCCGTATTGTGTTTATGAAAGGAAACGGTTTTATTTGTAATTTCAAAGTGATTAAAAAGTTTCTGTGAGGTCCTCGTATCTTCGCAGGCAATTAAATCGACAGATTTTAAAACCTCGATTGCTCTTTTAGATATATCGTTTAAATTTCCTATTGGTGTTGCGACCAAATATAAAGCATTTTCCATGTATAATCACCCATTATTGAAATTTTAATTATAATTTATTTAAACTTAATAAATCGATATGGAAATTCGTTTTATTAGATGTTTTATCATAATATATTATATTTCGCGGGGTTGATAACCCCGCGCTACGGTATCGGGGTGGCAAATCGCCCGAATATACCATCCACACCGGTAGAGGGCGATTATCAATCGCCCGTTAGAAATAAAATTTATTGTAAAATATTACAGCTTATGGGGTTAGTAACCCTGCGCTACGATGCCGGAGAATTATTGTAATCACCCAAAATCTTAATCAACTCTTCTGATTGATTATTGTTTTTATCTCTTAAAATAAGGTTTGGAAGGACCTTTAAATTAGGTCGAGCCAGTTTTTTGAATTCTATTAAAAATAATATCGGTTCAGAATCTTTCTTGCTTTGAACAAGGCGAAGTGTTTTGGCTTCAAAATTATATTTTTTGAAAGTATAAATATATTCGGCAAGTCTTTCAATTCTCTGAACAAAATATGCTTCACCTTTGTTTTTTAATAAATAATCAGAGGCCTTTGCCAAATCTTCTGTTGTGCATTCAAAATCATGTCTTGCCAGTGCCTTGTCCTTGTTTTCCGAAATACGACCATGCCCCTGTTTGAAATATGGAGGATTCATCGTCAGAATATCAAAATATTCTCTTTCAAAATGTTTTTCAATCTCTCGCAAATCACCTGAAATAAGTTTTATTTTATCTTCAATATGATTTTCTTCAATTGATCTTTTAAACTGATTATATGCCTGCTTTTGAATCTCCAGTGCAAATAATTCTAAAGGCTCATATCTTTCTAAAATCAAAAAAGGAATAATGCCACAGCCGGTTCCAAGATCAATAACTTTGCTTTTATGCTTCGGCTTTGCAAAATCAGCGAGCAAAAAAGCATCTGTTCCGAATGTATGCTCTTTTGTTCTATATAAAAAATAATTATCTGAAATTTTTTCTTTTATAAACTCCGACATAAATTTTCCTTTAATTAAGATGATGGTCTTTATATGATAACAAATTTGAGCAAAAAAAAATACCGTTGCAAGCAACGGCATTTTTATCTTTTATTCTGCGCTTATAGCGTCAACAGGACAAGCTTCTGCGCAAGCACCGCAATCGATACATTCGTCGGGATCAATTGTATAAATATCTCCTTCAGCAATAGCATCAACCGGACAGTTTGGTTTGCATGTTCCGCAAGCGATACATTCATCTGAAATTTTGTGAGCCATAATTATCCTCCTAAAATAAATTATTCACAGCATAATTTTATCATATTTTAAATTGAATACAAGTAGAAAATATTAACAGTTTTTGACACTTAAATTTTATCAAGTGCTTGTTTAACATCAAAAATTATATCATCAATGCTTTCAATACCCACAGAGAGTCTGATCAAATTATTCGGAATTCCGGCGTCTTCAAGTTGTTTGTCTGTAAGTTGACGATGAGTTGATGAAGCAGGATGTAAAACACAGCTTTTAGCATCTGCAACATGGGTCGCAATAGCTATTAGGTTGAGATTGTTAATAAACTCAACGGCCTTTTCTTTTCCGCCTTTAATGCCAAAAGAAAGAACGCCGCAGGATTTACCCGAAATATATTTTTGAGCAAGTGAATAATTTTCATCATTTTTCAAAGCGGGACAACGAATCCACTCGATTTTATCTTGTGTTTCAAGAAACTTTGCGAGATCTAAAGCGTTTTCATAATGCCTTTGAATTCTAAGATGAAGTGTTTCCAAACCTATATTCAAAAGAAAAGAATTTTGTGGAGAGGGGATTGAACCTAAATCTCTCATAAGTTGAGAAACAATTTTCGTTATGTATGCCGCATTTTTGAATGCCTTTGTATATATTAGTCCATGGTAAGACTCATCGGGTTGTGTAAGGCATGGAAATTTTCCTGATGATTCCCAGTCAAATTTACCGCTGTCAACTATTACACCACCTACACAGAGACCATGGCCATCCATGTATTTTGTTGTCGAGTGAATTACAATATCTGCTCCGAAATTTATGGGCTTACATAAAATAGGCGTAGGAAAAGTATTATCAACAATGAGTGGGACCTTGTGATTGTGAGCAACTTTTGCAAATTTTTCAATATCTAAAACTTTAAGTGCGGGATTTGACAGAGTTTCGGCAAAAACAGCTTTTGTATTTTCTTTGAAAGCATTATTCAATTCTTCTTCTGTTGCTTCGGGGGATACAAAAGTGAATTCGATACCCATTTTTTTCATGGTAACTGCAAACAAGTTAAATGTTCCGCCGTAAATCGAAGAAGAGCTGACAACATGATCTCCGCTTTGGCAAATATTGAAAATTGAATAAAATGAAGCAGCTTGACCTGAAGATGTCAAAACTGCACCGATTCCACCTTCCAAATCGGCAATTTTAGCCGCAACACGATCATTTGTGGGATTTGAGAGTCGACTGTAAAAATAACCGCTTGTTTTAAGATCAAACAAATCAGCCATATCTTCACTGCTGTCATATTTGAATGTTGTGCTTTGAATTATCGGCAGCGCGCGTGGTTCGCCGTTTTCACCCTCATATCCGCTGTGCAGACATTTTGTTTCATTTTTATAATTATTATTCATTTAATTCTCCTTGAGAAATCTCGACATAAGTTCAACTCCGCTGTCTATAAATATCTCTGTTTTTTTGGCGGATTTTTCGCAGAAGTCAGAAATATTATTATTTATGTCTTTTGATTTATGATAAATAAGGTAGGGAACCGGATCGCTTGCATGAGTTCTTGTCGACATAGGCGTCGGGTGGTCGGGTAAAATCATAATTTTATATTCATCAAAAATTTCATCCATCTTGTTTTTTAGATAGGTCAAAACCTCGCGATCTATTATTTCTATTGATTTTATTTTGTTTTCAAGCTCTCCGCGGTGACCGCATTCGTCAGGTGCTTCAAAATGCAAATATACATAGTCACAATGATTTTTTAATTCTTCAAGAGCACATTCTGATTTTCCTTTGAAGTTGGTATCAATATAACCGGTTGCACCTTCGACATCAGGATGTCTCATTTTTGCGCCTTCGGCAATACCTTTTAAAAGGTCAACTGCCGAAATAACGGAGCCGTTTATTTTATATAAGTCCTTAAATTCAGGAAGACTTGTCTTTTTGCCCTCTCCCCAAAGCCAAATAGAATTTGCTTTGTTTTTGCCCTGTTTCTCTCTTTCAATATTTAAGGGATGGGAGTTCAAAATCTCATAGCTTTTCTTCATCATATCGATTAAGTCTTTTGCATTTTCACTCTGTGATAAATGTGTTCCTATTTTTTTAAGACTAATATCATGAGGAGGAGTCATGTTTCCAAGTTCAGTTGTTCCGCCGTGCCAAACAAGACAGTGGCGGTAGGAAACACCCGGGAAAAACTCAAATTTCTCATTTTTGAAAGCTTCGTTAACCGCGTTTATCAATACTCTTGCATCTTCTGAGGAAATATCTCCGGCACAATAATCAACCATCGTTTTATCTTCGTAATTTTCTTCCTCACTCAAAGTAACTAAGTTACAGCGCAGCGTAACGTCGTCGTCGTGAAGATCAAGGCCCAAAGAAAGTGCTTCAAGAGGGGAGCGACCTGTATAATATTTCAAGGGATCAAAACCCATAACACTCATATTTGCAACGTCGGACCCGGGCTTCATATTTTTTGGAACCGTTCTTACAAGACCAACTTCGGATTTTTTGGCAAGTTTATTCATCATAGGTTTATCGGCGACTTCCATCGGTGTTTTTCCGTCTAAATTTGAAACGGGGTAATCTGCCATACCGTCGCAAAGTAAAACTAAATATTTCATTTTAAGACTCCTTATTTAAAGTATTCTACGCCGGACAAGAAAATCTTTTGGTCTTTATTGCCAAGAATATTTTTATGAATGTTTTCGCCCATTCTTTCACTGTGTCCCATTTTCCCTAAAATTCTGCCTGTCTTGTCGGTTATACCCTCAATACCGCAAACGGAACCGTTGGGATTAAATCTTATATCATCGGTTACATTTCCGTCTAAATCAACATACTGTGTAGCAATCTGTCCGTTTTCGGAAAGTGTTTTCAATACTTCTTCACCGGCTGTAAATCTTCCTTCTCCGTGTGAAACGGGGATAGAATGAATATCGGAAACTTCGGTGTTTGCAAACCAAGGTGATTTAACGCTCGTTATCTTTGTCTGAACAAAGGTGGATACGTGTCTTCCGATGTAATTGAAGGTTAAGGTCGGATTGCTTGCATCAAGAGGACGAATTTCTCCGTAAGGCAAAAGTCCCGTTTTTATAAGAGCCTGAAAACCGTTGCAGATTCCCAAAATCAGACCTTTTCTATTTTCAAATAAATCATATACAGCGTCTCTGATTTTATCCGCCCTTAAAAATGCGGCGATAAATTTTCCGGAACCGTCAGGCTCGTCTCCTGCAGAGAAACCACCGGGTATCATAAGAATTTGTGACTGTCTGATTTTATCTGCAACAACGTCGATAGATTCTTCAATCTGTTTGGGTGTTCTGTTTCTGATTACAAAAATTTCAGCTTCTGCGCCTGCCTTATCAAAGGCACGCATTGTGTCAACCTCGCAGTTTGTTCCGGGGAAGGTTGGAATAATAACTTTTGGTTTAGCAATACCCAAGTTTATATTTTTATAATCTCTTTCTTTATACTCCGGAATTTCAAAGCTAATATCAGCTTTTTTATTCGACTTTGTCGGGAAAACACTTTCTAACGGAGAAAGCCATTTTTCCAAAACTTTTTCCAAATCGTATTGTTTATCTTCAAGGAAAAAGCTCTTTTCTTTTATCGTTTCTCCAAGGAAAATCATGTCGAAATCGGATACTTCGATTTTTTCTTCGGATTCTATTACAAATGAAGAATAGAAAGGTGTAAATAAATCTTTGCGGCTTATATTATCGCTAAATTTAAATCCTACTTTATTACCAAAGCATCTCTTTATGATATTCGCAATAGCTCCGCCTTCTCGGACTAATCCGACAGACTTAATCTTGCCCGTCTTTAAATTATTTTCGATATAATCGAATAGTTTCATAAGTCTTTCCGGATTCGGAAGATCGGAATTTGTGTCAATCGGAAGTTTAATCAGATAAACAGAGGATCCGTCTTTTTCAAAAACTGTAGATTTAATGTCGTATGCTTTTGCGGTATTTACGGCAAAGCTTATGAGAGTAGGCGGAACAGAAATATCATTAAATGTTCCCGACATGCTGTCTTTTCCGCCGATTGCCGGTGCTGAAAAATCAACCTGCGCCTTTAGGGCACCCAACAGAGCGGAGAAAGGTTTTCCCCACTTCTTAGAGTCGTTTTCAAGTCTTTCAAAATATTCTTGAAAAGTAAGACGTGCGTTTTTATATGTTCCGCCGATTGAAACTAGTCTTGCAAGACTCATCACAACGGCATAATAAGCTCCATGGAAAGGAGAAAGTTTTGAGATTTCCGGAGCAAAGCCGAAACTCATTGTCGAACAGGTGTTTGTTGTGCCTTTAATCAGCGGAATTTTGCCGGCAATAGCTTCTTCGGGAGTAAACTGATATTTGCCCGCGAAAGGCATTAAAACAGAATTCGCGCCGATTGTAGAATCAAAATGTTCAACTAAACCTTTTTGAGCACAGACATTCAAATCGGTTATATTGTCAAAAAATAGGTCATCAATATTTTCAATCTCGTAATCTTTCTCGAAATGTTTTGAAAGCTCTTCGATTTTACCGACCTTAACATTTGCTTTTTGAGTTACTCCGTTTGTGTCTAAAAATTCTCTGCTTATGTTTACGACATCAGTCTCATTAAAGGTCATTTTCAGTCTTCCGGTATCGGTAACATCGGCAACCTTTGTTGCCTCCAAGTTTTCTTTATCCGCAAGGCTTAAAAATTTATCTTCGTCAGATTTATCTAAAACAACAGCCATTCTCTCCTGCGATTCGGAAATGGCAAGTTCGGTAGCACTCAATCCTTCATATTTTTTGGGAATCTTGTTTAAGTCGATATTAAGTCCGGGTGCAAGTTCTCCTATGGCAACACTGACACCGCCGGCACCAAAATCGTTGCAACGCTTAATCATTTTCGATACTTCGGGATTTCGAAACAGTCTTTGAATTTTTCTCTCTGTCGGTGGATTTCCCTTTTGAACTTCTGCACCGCAGGTTTCCAAAGATTCCAAGTTATGGGATTTTGAAGAGCCCGTCGCACCTCCGCAACCGTCTCTACCGGTTTTTCCTCCGAGTAAAATTATGATATCGCCCTTTTGCGGAACTTCTCTGATTACATTTTCTTTCGGACAAGCACCGATAACCGCACCAAGTTCCATGCGTTTTGCGGTATATCCTTTGTCATATATTTCATATACCTGTGATGTTGCGAGACCGATTTGGTTTCCGTATGAAGAATATCCGTCGCAGGCACCCGTTGTTATTTTCTTTTGAGGTAATTTTCCGTCTATTGTTTTATCAAGAGGGGTCAGGGGATCGCCGGCTCCGGTAATTCGCATTGCTTGATAAACATAAGCACGACCCGAAAGCGGATCACGAATAGCACCGCCCAAACATGTGGCAGCTCCGCCGAAAGGTTCTATTTCTGTGGGATGGTTGTGTGTTTCGTTTTTAAATTGCAAAAGAAAATGTTCAATCTTTCCGTCAACATCAACGTCAATATTTATAGAACAGGCGTTTATCTCTTCGCTTTCGTCAAGATCGTTTGCCAGTCCTTTTGATTTTATTACCTTTGTTCCGATTGTCGCCATATCCATAAGGCAGACGTCTTTATTTTTGTTTTTATATAAATCATCGCGATAAGAAAAATAATCTTTCATTACTTTTTCGAAAATTTTCCTATATTTTCCGTCTTCAATGTCGATATTTTCTATCTTAGTAAGGAAAGTGGTGTGTCTGCAGTGATCAGACCAATATGTGTCTATCACTTTAAGCTCGGTGCGTGTTGGGTTTCTCTTTTCTGTATTCTTAAAATAATCCTGACAAAATATTAGATCTTCGACACTCATTGCAAAGCCATGTTGCTTATGAAAGTCTGAAATTTGGGAACTGTTTAAATCATTGAAACCTTCAAAAATTTTCTCTTTTTGAATTGTTTCTTCTTTTAATTCCAATGTTTCGGGGACTGAAAGATCAGAAAACTGTGATTCAAGCGGATTGATTAAGTAGTTTTTGATTCTGTCAAAATCATTGTCGGAAAGCTCGCCGTCAAAAATGTAAATTTTTGCACATTGAACGAGTGGGGCATTTTTTTCTGTAAACAAAGCTATACACTGAGAAGCCGAATCAGCCCTTTGATCGTATTGACCGGGTAAAAACTTTGAAACAAAATACTTTTCTTTGTCTCCGATTTTAATCTCATCGTAGGTTAAATCAGTTACAGGATCAGAAAAAACAGTTTTAATCGCTGTTTGCAGATCATTTTCATCTATATATTGAACAAAGTAACGGTTTACTATTCTGAGACCGAAATTTGTGCTTATTCCGAGTGTGAGTTTAATGTCTTCAAGAGTATTTGAAGATTCAACCGAAAACTCCGATTTTTTTTCTACATAAATTTTATAAACTTTTGACAAAATAATTCCCCCAAAACATAGTTATATCAAACCTAAAAATACAATTGATTTTAACATTTAAGAGAAACAAAGACAACTTTATTTAAGTGCAATATTTTGCAATTGTTTTGTTTTAAAATAAAAATTGACAAATGCATGTAAAAGAGATATTTTTACTATGTATAGTGATTAGGAGGAAAGGATTTGGAAAAGAAAGTCGATAAAGAGAAAACAGATAAAAAGGTTGCCGTTAAAACAGTAATTGCCGTTATAGCTATTTTACTTATTCCGGTAATCATTGCTTCGGGTTACTATGTAAGGAAAAAGAATATAAATAAAGCAAATAAGAAGGAAGATGCAATCACGGAGACAGTTGTTGAAGTAGACGAAAATTTGCCTGAAGCAAAAACAAAAAAAGAAGATATTATTGAACCTAAAAAGAAAGAAGAAGCAAAAGCGCCTGTTAAGGATTATCCTTATGAGCTTTATGTAAATGCGACTCAAAATGTTGTTACGGTTTACAAAAAAGACAGCAATGGTAAATATACGGTTCCTGTTCGTGCAATGCGCTGCAGTACAGGTAAGCCGGGAACCTCTACACCGAGAGGTGTCTTCAAAACCAAGCAAAAATATCTTTGGAAGATTTTGATGGGTGATGTTTACGGCCAATATTCCACAAGAATTGTCGGCGGAGTCCTGTTTCACTCGGTTCCATATGAAAAGCCACAGAAAAATTTATTGATGCTCGGAGAATATAACAGACTTGGGCAATCAGTTACACACGGATGTGTTCGCTTGACAACGGCGGATTCAAAATGGATTTATGACAATTGTC
>QWCK01006611.1_pt1 | contig 12384 bp, 10 predicted proteins | sample 1972571 | NCBI WGS metagenome assembly QWCK01 (sample SAMN09866710, study PRJNA288562) | Human gut metagenome isolate term2_stool, whole genome shotgun sequencing... | isolation source: gut | host: Homo sapiens | place: USA: California
TGATATCCAAGCTCCTTTGCACGTTCCCAAATCTGCTGCTGTGTAAAAAGAATTTTTCCCTTTATCTCCATTTCATTATCCATTTTACATCTCACCTTTCTCACATAAACAAAACAATTTATCAATCAGAGGTTCATGTCCCGTCTTATTCAAAGCAGAAACTGGATAAATTTCGTCAGATACACGCATTCCAAGAGTTTGTCTAATAAGCTTTAGTGACTTCCCTCTCTCATTATTTGAAATTTTATCCGCCTTGGTTGCGACAACAATCCCATCAAGGCCGTAATATTTCAAAAAGTCATACATCTGAACATCCTGCTTTGTCGGTTTATGCCTTATATCCACCAGCTGAATAACCTTAAGTAAGTTAGTCCTTTCAATCAGGTACTCCTCAATCATTTGACCCCATTTTAATGTTTCGGCTTTAGAAACCTTGGCATATCCATATCCTGGGAGATCGACTATTCTAAAGCAATCATCATTGATGGAATAAAAATTAATCGTCCTTGTCTTACCGGGGCTTCCACTTATTCTCGCAAGCTTTCTGCGCCCTGTTATAAGATTCAGAAGTGATGACTTTCCGACATTCGACCTACCTGCAAAGGCAATTTCCATCGGACCTGATTCAGGGTACTGTTCTTTTTTAACAGCAACCGCAAGTATTTCTGATTTATTTATCTTATTATCCATGTTTATACCAGAGCATCCTTTAATGCATCCTTAGCCTCATCTAAGAGCACAAAAGAGAGCTTGTTTCTAACGCTTTCAGGTATTTCATCGATATCTCTTTCATTCTCTCTTGGAAGCAAGATTTTTTTAATACCTGCTCTGTGTGCAGCTAATACCTTTTCCTTAATTCCACCGACAGGAAGAATCTTGCCTCTAAGCGTTATTTCTCCAGTCATTGATACATCATTTCTTATTGGCTTATGAGTTAAAGCTGAAACGACTGATGTAAACATTGTAACACCTGCAGAAGGTCCGTCCTTTGGAACAGCCCCCTCCGGCACATGAATGTGAATGTCCATTGTTTTGTAGAAATCATCAGCAATATCAATATCTTTAGAAATCGACCTTATGTATGTAACAGCAGCCTTTGCAGACTCCTGCATAACATCTCCAAGGTTACCGGTAAGCTGGAGCTTTCCTGTACCATTGACGCATGAGGTTTCTATAGACAGCGTATCGCCTCCAACCTGGGTCCATGCCATGCCCGTAGCTACACCAACCTGAGCCTTTGAGGAAATAGTATCATACCTGAACTTTTTCTTTCCTAAATATTCTTCAAGGTCAGGTGGACTTATCCTATACGTAATCTCGGAAATATCACAATTCCCATTGTCGCTCGTTGCTTCCGTTACAACCTTCCTAGCAACCTTTCTGCAAAGATTTGCAATTTCTCTCTCAAGGCTTCTGACACCTGATTCTCTTGTGTAATAGTTTATAATATCCGAAAGAGTTTTCTTGCCAATTTTCAAATTGTTTTTGGTTAGACCATGCTCCTTAAGCTTCTTTGGAATCAAATACTTCTGAGCAATTTTTATTTTTTCTTCTTCCGTGTATCCAGAAACCTCAATTACTTCCATCCTATCAAGAAGTGGTCTTGGAATTGTATCAATTGTATTTGCAGTCGTAATAAACATTATCTTTGACAAATCAAATGGCACATCGAGGAAGTGATCCTTAAAAGTATTGTTTTGTTCTGGATCCAGAACCTCAAGTAAAGCATCTGCTGGATCGCCCTTAAAGTCTGCCCCTATTTTGTCAACCTCATCGAACAAGAATAGAGGATTGTTAGTACCCGCGTCCTTTAGGGATGTTATAATTCTGCCAGGTATAGCACCTATGTACGTCCTCCTATGTCCTCTAATCTCAGCTTCGTCCCTAACTCCGCCAAGTGACATTCTCACAAAGCTCCTCCCCGTCGCATTAGCAATTGATTTTGCAATCGAAGTCTTACCCACTCCAGGAGGACCAACTAGGCACAAAATAGGACCCTTTATTCCCTTTGATAGATGAACTACTGCAAGATATTCTAGGATTCTCTCCTTAACCTTCTCTAGTCCATAGTGCTCACGCTCAAGAATTTTTTCGGCTTTTTTTAGATCATAATTACCCTCGGAGGATGTATTCCAAGGTAGTTCCAATATTGTTTCAACGTAATTTCTGATAACAGAACTCTCTGGCGAAGATGGCGGCATTTTTGAATACTTGTCAATTTCGCGTTGAACCTTCTTTGTTATTTCATCATCAAGATTAAGCTCCTTTAGTTTTTCAGACCAGTTCTCGCTTTCTACAACCTCATCACCAATCCCAAGCTCAGATTGGATAACCTTCATCTTCTCTCTGAGAACATATTCCTTCTGATTTTCATCCATGCTCTTTTTCAGTTCTTCAGAAATTTGATTCTCCATCTTAGCGATTTCGATTTCCTCGCTTAGAATGTTTGTAATATGAATAAGTCTCTGATGGAAATCGCTTTCCTCCAGAATCTTTTGCTTTCTCGTATAGGTTATGTCAAGCTGGTTTGCAATGCAGTCAACTATAAATACAGGGTCCTCGGATGTAAAAACAAGTCTCGCTGCATCTGGCTCTCTTAGCGAAAATATCTCGGCATATTCCATAAATAGATTTCTCAAAAATCTAATCATGGTTTTATCCTCAATTATAAGGTCATCCATTGCTATTTCCGTCTTAAGCTCATAAATTGTCGCAGCAAGATAATCGTCATCGGATATAACCTCAGCCACCTTAGCCCTTGTAACACCTTCCACAAGTACTCTTGCAACATCTCCGTGCATTTTCAATACCTGCTTAACATATACTAGAGTCCCTATTTCGTACATATCGTCGAAAGTAGGGATTTGAATATCTTCATCGGTCTGAGTTGCGACATATAAAAGTTTATTTCCCTCAACGGCCTTATCCAATGCACGGAGGGATTTTTCACGCCCTACATCAAAAGTGGTAATTGTGCCTGGAAAGGCTGTAACCCCTCTTAATGCGATGCAAGGAAAAATCAATTTCGTATCATCTTTTTTTTGCATATATTACCCCTTTCTCACTTAGTTTTCTAAAGCATTGTTCTGCTTATTACAAGCTTCAGACTTTGACTTTTGTCTACTGCTTTTCTTTTTAATTATCTTAGGTTCACTTCCCTCTTGAACCGATTTTTTCGTAATAACGCATTCTTGAACGTCTGACAAGGACGGTATGCGGAACATTTGATTGCGCAAAATATTCTCAAATATGCTTCTGAGACCACGAGCTCCGGTTTTCCTATCCATTGCCATTTTAGCGATTGCCTCGAGCGCCCCCTTTTCAGCCGTTAATTTCACGTTATCCATTTCAAATAGGCTCTGATACTGCTTCAAAATAGCATTCTTAGGCTTAGTCATAATGCTAACTAGCGCCTCCTCGTCGAGCTCATTAAGTGGAACAAGCACAGGCAATCTTCCGATAAACTCAGGTATTAGACCAAAGTGCAACAAGTCCTCGGGTTCAACATTTGCTATTATCTCATCATCTGCGAGGATTCGCGTTTTCTTGTCCGCGTTAAAGCCTATGGTCTTGTCGCCCATCCTCTTTTTGATTACCTCATCAAGTCCTGCAAACGCACCACCACAAATAAACAAAACATTTGTAGTATCAAACTGAATAAACTCCTGATGCGGATGCTTCCTTCCACCCTGAGGAGGCACATTTGCCACAGTCCCCTCAAGAATCTTAAGGAGTGCCTGCTGAACACCCTCGCCAGAAACATCCCTTGTTATGGACGGATTGTCGCTCCTTCTCGCTATTTTGTCAATCTCATCCACATAGATTATGCCTCTCTGAGCCTTTTCAATATCGTAATCAGCGGCCTGAAGCAGCCTTAGCAAAATATTCTCAACATCCTCGCCAACATATCCAGCTTCCGTAAGTGCAGTTGCATCAGCTATTGCAAAGGGAACCTCAAGGAGCTTCGCCAGCGTTTGAGCAAGCAAGGTCTTTCCTGACCCCGTCGGTCCGAACATTACAATATTGCTTTTTTGAAGCTCAACATCCTGACCCTTATGCTTTTCTAAGTACAAAATACGTTTGTAGTGGTTGTAAACGGCTACAGCTAGGCTTTTCTTGGCTTCCTCCTGCCCTATTACATATTCACTCAATGCATCGAAAATCTCCTCTGGCGTTATCAGATGAAATTCGTTATCATCATTCCTTAAGCCCGAAGTATTTTGTTTGTAGTTCTTCTGAAAGCCTTGATCCATTTGATCTAATTGGAACATCTTGAGGCTATCAAGAAGATGAAGTGCATCAGGTGATAGATTCGCAATATCGAAATCTTTTTCACCAAATGGCCCGCCAAATTCATATTCCTCATCATCGTCAAGCTCCTCAAAGTCCTCATCATAAAATTCCGAATCAAGCATTTCATCATCAAATTCTGAATCCAGCATTTCATCGTCAAGGAAGCGCCTTATTGCCCTGTTTTCGTTTTCAATATCCATTGACGAAATAACCGGGTCCCCACCAGTCCTGCTTGCTTTGAGAATTTCCCCAAGACAATCCGAACATATGAAAGTATCTTCGCTTCCATATAAAAATGGTACGTCAGCCCTTGATTTGCCACAGAAGCTGCATTCCTGATTAATTGTATTGTTTTCTTTATTTTCTCTGTTGTCTTTCTTGTTATTATTCAAACTACTCATTCCCGATTACTTTATCAATTAAACCATAGGATACAGCCTGAGATGCATCCATAAAATTATCTCTGTCCGTATCTTTTTCAATTTTTTTAATACTCTGTCCCGTGTTCTTTGCTAATATTTTGTTGAGCTTCTCACGAGTTTTCAGTATCCAATCCGCATGAATTTTAATATCCTGAGCCTGACCTCTTGCACCACCAAGTGGCTGGTGAATCATTATTTCAGCATTAGGCAAGGCAAATCGCTTCCCCTTTGTGCCCGCAGATAGCAAAACAGCTCCCATGCTGGCAGCCATTCCAACACATATAGTTGACACATCAGGCTTGATATAATTCATGGTATCATAAATCGCTAGCCCAGCGGTTACAGAACCTCCTGGGCTGTTAATGTAAAGCGATATATCTTTCTCCGGGTCTTCCGCTTCAAGATGAAGAAGCTGCATCGTTACAAGGGTGGCAACATGATCATCAATCTCCTCGCCCAGAAAAATTATTCTGTCTTTGAGCAGACGTGAGTAAATGTCATAGGATCTTTCTCCCTTTCCCGTCTGCTCTATAACATATGGTATTAAAGCCATTATTTTTCCTCTGTTTTTTCATCTCCAGTTTTTTCAGACTTTTCATCGTCTTTAATTTCAACTGGATCTATTTTCTTAGGTTCAACCTCTTTTATTTTTGCATTATCGTAAAGCATGTCAATTACTTTGGTTATTTGAACGTCCTTCTGGAAATAAGTTAGATTTTCTATCCCAATCATATTCTTGATTTCCTCAACGTCCTTTTTGTAAGCCTCTGCAATCTTAGCCAGCTCAGCTTCCATTTCCTCTTCAGAAACCTGGATATTCTCTTTGTCTATAATTGACATGAGAACGATTCGAGTGCCGACCTTCTTAGCAGCATCCTCTCTAAACTCATTTCTCATCTCAGACATATCCTTGCCCATGTACTGAAGATAATTTTCTACTGTAAGACCCTGATAAGATAGCTGCTGTCCAATTTCCTGAATCATTCTGGTAATTTCGTCTTCAACCATTACATCAGGAACATCCACAGGATTGTTTTCGTACACCTTTTCAACTACAGCATCTTTTGCTCTGCTCACAACCATATTTTTTGCATTTTCTAGCTGTCTTTTCTTGATATCCTCTTTAAGCTCATCAACAGTATCAAACTCGCTTACATCCTTAACAAACTCATCATCGAGTTCAGGGATTTCTTCTTCCTTGACCTCATGTACAAGGCACTCAAAGGTAGCATCCTTTCCTGCAAGCTCCTCTGTATAATTCTCAGGGAACTTAACCTCTACATTCTTAGAATCTCCTGCTTTAAGACCCTCGAGCTGCTCTTCAAAACCTGGAATAAACATTCCGGATCCAAGCTTAAGCTCATGTCTTTCGGCTGTTCCTCCTTCAAACTGCTCGCCATCTACAAAGCCCTTGAAGTCAAAGATAAGTGTATCTCCCTTCTTAGACTCTCTATCTACTGTTATCATTCTAGCATTTCTCTTAAGCATATTATCGATTTCAGCCTGTACGCTCTCATCGCTAACCTGAGCCTTCTCTTGCTCTGCTTCTACACCCATGTAGTCCTTAACCTCAACTACTGGGTATACAGGAACAGTAATTGTTATTGTCATTGGCTTTCCCTTGCCTATTTCACTAAATTCAGCAGCAGGGCTATCGATAATATCGAGATCCAGCTCCTGCACAGCATTCAGATAATTCTGCTGAAATAGCTGATTAACCGCTTCTTCAAAGAAAACACCTTCTCCATAATGCTTTTCTATAATGCTTCTTGGAGCCTTTCCCTTTCTAAAGCCGTCGATTGAGAATTGATTCTTTGTTGCCTTATATGCATCAATACAAGCCTGCTCAAATTCCTCAGCAGTAAACTCCATAGTAAACTTCGCTACATTCTTTTCCTTTGATAATAAGTTTGTTTTCATTATTTAAAATTCCTCCCGTTTGGATATTCATACTTTATACTGCGCACCTCAGGACATCAAGCTATTTGGGTGCACAGAATGCTATCTATTATATAATTTTTCGTGTAAAAAGTAAAGTTTACGCCAGCTCTTTCAAAATAGCAAGATCGTTCAAAATAGCAAGACAATTTACATGGCATTTACACTTATATTATCTTATATAACTCTAGACCCCTCTTAAACTTTGATACCTCATTTGGGGTGAGATTGAATTTCCTTGATAAGTAATCAGCTAAGGCCTTCAAATCCTGCTCACTTCCCTTATTTAATTCTAATTCAATTTCGGAAATTCTATGGCTTTCAGGCAGTTCAGATATTAAGTCAAGAATTTTCTTTTCTTCATCAGCCTCGTTTTTCTCCACTGCCCTTAGAATTTCCTTGTCAGCAGCCGACATTTTCCCTTTGTTTTTGAAAAAAAAGCCAGTATCAATGCATACTTCTATTATACTTCCGTTAAATAGCACAAAAATTTTAGACCTTCTAACCATGGTGGTAAATAAGTCACAAAGACCCTCTTTCTCAGCCCTCCTGAATTTCCTATAAACATTGCGGTTGAGCTTCCAAAACTCTATATCCCCATCCGTTAGGTTAAGTTCAACTTCGTTTCTCTTATGAAGTCCATTCTCAGACGAGCCTCCCCACTTAAACGACAAAATATGTTTATGTCCGTGTGCATCCTCATTTCTCACATATTTTTCTATTTCTTCACGGATTTCCTTTCCAAAAGCATCCTCAAATTCTTCAGGTGTAAAATCACCCTTAAAGAAATCTGCGCCGACAAAAGAAACTGTGTGACTATTTTCATGCCTATCTCTAACTGCGATATTTTCTTTACGGAGAGAACCCGTAACGCTATCCAAATATTTTGTTCCAATATCGTTAAGCTCCACCGCAAGCACATATATTAATTCATCCTGCTCCAATGCATCGATAATCTCATCTCTTTTTTCTATGTTTAGCTCCCCAGGGCACAAAAATTTATACTCTACTTCCATACAGCCTCTCAGTCCTATTTTTTTACTCTTTTATATGATATAATTATACCACAAAAGATAAATTTATATCAGCCTGTTTTCAAGGCTTTACAAATATTGAAAGGAGTATCTCAAATCAATAAGCTTTGAGAAATAAATTATTATGAACGAGAAAAAGTTTAACAAATATTTCGACCACACACTTCTAAAGCCAGAAGCAACGCCCGAGCAGATAGATGCACTTTGTAAGGAAGCCGTTTCCGCAGATTTCTATTCGGTATGTGTCAATTCTTACTATGTGCCACAGGTATTCAAGGCTTTATCTGAAAGTGACGTCAAGACGTGTTCTGTAGTTGGCTTTCCTCTTGGAGCATGCTCGACTGAGGCAAAGGTTTTTGAAACAAAATACGCTTGCGAGAACGGTGCGTCTGAGGTTGACATGGTTATCAATGTGGGTATGCTTAAATCCATGAACTATGAATTTGTGCAAAATGATATTGCTGAGGTCGTCAAAGTCGCTCATTCTTTAAATGCATTAGTTAAGGTTATCATTGAAACCTGCCTACTCTCGGACGATGAGATTGTCATGGCTTGTAAGCTCGCTGAAGCAGCTGGTGCGGATTTTGTTAAAACATCAACTGGATTCAGTAGTGGCGGTGCCAAGGTTGCCGATGTTAAGCTGATGAAGAAAACCGTCGGCGACAGTCTAAAAGTCAAGGCTTCAGGCGGTATAAGAGATCTCGAAACGGTGGAGGCAATGATCGAGGCCGGTGCTGACAGAATAGGTGCAAGTGCCGGAGTACAGATTATGGAAGAGTTTAATGGAAAAATTTAATGTAATAGTTTAAGAGAATGATTGTATGTAATGGTTTAAGGGAATAATTTGACGTAATAGTTATGGACAAAAGACAATTTTTATACAATATTTCTGATGAGAGTCTTGAAAAAATGATTCCATGCTTCAATCCTGTAATTAAGAATTATATGGCTGGAGAAACAATTCTCTCATATACCTATGATGCTCCAGGAAAGGTTGCAGTAATGCGTAAAGGATCTGCCAAGCTGGAAATACTCAATTCTGACGGAGAAACATTTTTGCTGGAGCAATATTTTGTTGGAGATATCTTCGGCGAATTTTTCTCGTTACCCATAAGCAATTACGAATATCTTGTTACAGCACTTGAGGACTGCGAGGTGGTATACATAGACTACAATCACATAATTAAGCCCTGCGAAAATCTTTGCAACCACCACAGTCAGCTCATCAGCAATCTATTCATCATGAGCACTCAGCGTTCTCAGGAGCTTTCATTGCACATCTCTATTCTCGGTCAGTCTAGCACGAGGAGTAAGCTCATCGCATACTTTAAATATGTATCTGGAACAAACGAAAATTCTAAAGATGGATACTTTGATATTCCAATGAAACTAACGGATTTGGCAAAATATCTGCACGTCGACAGAAGTGCCATGATGCGCGAAATCCGCCGAATGAAATCCGACGGACTAATCGAAGGTGGGAACGGGAACTATAGGATGTTGTGAGAAATAAAGTGTACAAAAATTGAAAAATGGATTTTAATTATCCAATAAAACTATACACACTGCTGAAATTATATCCAACATAATAAATCACTCAAAGCTAAACAAAAGAGCTATCATTTAACATGATGGTTTTTTTTATGTTTAACATATCTAATCATATCAAAATTAAAATGAGGCAAATTTTAAAGTGTTTACAATATTTATGAATCGCTATTTTAATTTTTTATGCATATATGCATAAAAGTTAGCGCATGCCATATATTCTTTTAACAGAAATAAAGATTTTGACTTGAATTAGAATAAAATCATTTACATTCATTGAAATCACTAAGACCATAAGTTATAATTATTTTGTTAATAAAGGATAATTGATTATTATCAGGGGAGTAAATGATGGAGAAAAATATTTCTTGCTTTGTTGCCATGGGCTATGGCAACAAAAAAATATTAGGCATTTATTTAGATGACAATCTTAGAGGGGATGAAGTACCAACAACAGAATCGATAAATAAAACTTTTTTGAGATCATTATATATTGCAGACCTTGTAGTGGCAGACATTAGTACATTAAATCAAAATGCAATATATGAATTAGGGTTAAGACACGCAATGAAACCTAAATCAACCATAATTTTATGTGACACAAAAACTTTTAGTGATTATTCTTTCTTTGATATTTCAATGCAACCACAATTCACATACGATTATGAGAAAATGTTCAGAGAGCCTAAATATTTAGATGATTTGAAATGTAAATTATGTGAACTTATTAATACTTGTATCTTATCTGATAATAGTGATATTGACAGCCCAGTATTCGATCTTGATTTATATGAAATCATACCTAAAAAGGATCTTAAGGTGAAAAAAAATAAGATGGTTGAAAAATCCTTGCGCGAACTAATAGATGAAGGCATAAACTATTACGAGAATAAAGATTTTGTAAAGGCAGAAAAAAGTTTTGCGACAGCATTGGATATTTCAAATGATATTAATATTTTTTCTAAATATATAGTGTCAAGATATAAAAAAGACATTTCTATTCCTAATCTGATAAAAACAATCAATTATCTTGAGTGTAAAATAGATTTAAATAAAACAACAAATGAAAATATTTTAGGCAATGCAGCTGCAATCAACAAATATTTATTTAGATTGACGAAAGAAGTCAAATATTATGAAAAGTCCTTATCTTATTATAGAATGGGATCAAATTATGAATCTGGGAATCTTTACTGTGCAAGAAATTATTGTGCTATGCTATTAAAAAAGTATTTAGTATCAACTTCAGAAGAAGAAATAAAAGAATACTTTTATACGGCTCAACATAATGCAAAGATTTTTATTAATCAATCTAGACTTAATAGCAAGGACTATACAACTGTAGATGATAATTGGTATAACTCTAATATACATGATTTATGTTTTATATCTGGTTTTGGTGATGAACAGATTTTTGATATTAAATGTAGTACAAAACGACAAATTGATACAATAAATGAAGGTAGGAATGAATTAAAAAATGATTATTACTCAACGTTAAAGTATATAAATTTTTCGAAAATGTGATATAATTAATTATAATTATCTTTTAAGTGTATTATACTTCTAATATTACAAATTAGAATGAGAATATATAACAAGGAGATATGTTAAGATGAGTAAAAAAGCACTTGTCGTTGGCATTGATGCTTATCCCAGTTGTCCTCTAAATGGATGTGTCAATGACGCAAAAGAAATAAAAGAATTACTTGAAACGAATGGTGATTGTTCTCCCAATTTCGAAGTTAAGTTTGCTCCGAATGTACCGACTAAACATGACCTTTTAGAATTGCTAAATGCACTTTTTTGTGAAGGAGATTCTGAGATTGCCTTGTTTTACTTTTCTGGGCATGGAACAGATGAAAATACAGGGAGTATAGTTACTCCTGATTTTAAAGGCAAGGATCTAGGAGTATCAATGTTAGATATTCTAGCTTTACTAAAACAGTCAAAAAGTAAAAATAAAGTTGTAATATTGGATTGCTGCTTTTCGGGAAAATTTGGAGAGTTAGGAGTGATTTCGTCAAATGAAACAGTACTAGCTGAAGGCGTGACAATTATGACTGCTAGTAGCAGAAATCAGTATGCTGTAGAAGATGAAATTACTGGCCATGGAGTTTTTACTGAATTGTTAATTCAAGGATTGCTAGGTGGAGCAGCTGACGTTAGAGGAAATATTACGCCAGCAAATCTATACTCATTTATTGATCAATCTTTAGGAGCGTGGGAACAGAGACCTCTTTTCAAGACAAATATATCTAGGTTTATTCCTATTAGGAAAATAAACCCTAAAGTTCCCATTGAAGTCTTAAGGAAATTGAGTTATTATTTTCAAGAACCTGATAGTGAATTTATTTTGGATCCATCTTTTGAGTTCACCAATAATCCAGAATATAAAATTGAAATTAAACTACCATACGCAAACGATGAAAACATTAACAAATTTAAGGAACTACAACTCTATGAAAGTGTTGGTTTAATTGAACCAGTTGGTGAGGAACATATGTATTTTGCCGCTATGAACAGCAAATCATGTAGATTAACACCTTTGGGACTACATTATTGGAAATTGTCAAAAAACAAAAGATTCTAGCTTTAAAATGTGATTTTATTCCAATTAAAATTGATCTGCCTAAATAAATATTACTGTTCTCACAGAAAATAATATTCGTTATTTATAATAATTTTATACAACTTATATATTATAGGTATTTTATTTACAAAAACGAGCATTCTGTCCCGGGCAAATCAAAACTTCGAATTTCATGATATAATGTTGCTTTTTTTACAAATAATACTAAATATTATTTTCTCAAACAATATAGTCTTCGATTTTTTTATATTTATCATAAACTTTTTCTATCCACAATCTAACACTATTTGTGTCAAAATCATTGATATATGAATCTATAGATTCTTTGGATTCTAAATCGAAATTTAATGCACTAATAATATTATCATCTTCCTTTAAGATACCTTCTTTCTTAATATTATTTTGTTTAATTATCAATATGGGAATGTTATTAGAAATTGCCATGGCACCTTCAATTTGACAAAATGTGCTTGTAATCCATAATTCTTTTAAATATTTTTCCTCAGAAGAGAAAAAAACATCACTTTTTATAGCATCTTTCTTTTCTATTCCATGA
>QWCK01010854.1_pt1 | contig 12379 bp, 6 predicted proteins | sample 1972571 | NCBI WGS metagenome assembly QWCK01 (sample SAMN09866710, study PRJNA288562) | Human gut metagenome isolate term2_stool, whole genome shotgun sequencing... | isolation source: gut | host: Homo sapiens | place: USA: California
ATGGTCCCATGGCTGCTGATCTTGAGCCCCTCGAAGTGGGTCGGGATGATAGGATTGGGCTGGACGCCGATGCTGACGATCACCTCGTCCACCTCCACGTCTATGATGTCTCCCTCGATCGGTATCGGTCGGCGGCGCCCACCTTCGTCAGGCTCTCCGAGGCGCATGTGCTGGAGTCTCATCGTAGTGACGTGACCGCTTTCGTCGGCGAGGTACTCGACGGGATTGTAGAGATTCATGAAGTCTACCCCCTCCTCTTTGGCGTGCTCGATCTCCTCGCGGCGGGCAGGCATCTCCTCCTCGCTCCGGCGGTAGACGATCATCGCGTGCTCTGCTCCGAGACGAAGGGCAGTGCGGACGGCATCCATGGCGGTATTGCCGCCACCGATGACTGCTACGCGCTTGCTGTGGTAGATCGGCGTGTCGGCTCCGGGGGTATTGGCGTGCATGAGATTGACGCGCGTCAGGTACTCGTTGCTGGACATGATGCCGATGAAGTTCTCTCCCGGGATACCCATGAATCGGGGTAGACCGGCACCGCTACCGACGAAGATCGCCTTGAAGCCCTGATCTGCTAGATCCTCGTAAGATAGGGTCTTGCCGACAATGATATTGGTCTTAAAGTCGATCCCCATCTTCTTCAATTTGTCGATCTCGAAGTCGACAATCTCATTGGGAAGGCGGAACTCCGGGATCCCGTACCTCAGCACACCGCCCAGCTCGTGGAGAGCCTCGAAGACGGTGACCGTGTAGCCCATCTTCGCGAGGTCGCTGGCGCAGGCGAGACCGGCAGGGCCTGAGCCGACGACAGCCACCTTGATCCCCTTCTTGTCTGCACAGATCTGCGTTGCGGGTATCTTGCCGGAGGTGATCTGCTCCCGCTCCCAGTCGGCGACAAAGCGCTCCAGGAAGCCGATCGCCACAGCAGGATCGCCGCTCTTGGTGTGGATGCACTTCGCCTCGCACTGCTTCTCCTGAGGACAGACGCGACCGCAGACACCGGGGAGAGAGCTTGTCTCGTGGATCACGTCGATCGCTTCCTTGAAGTCTCCCCTCTCGATATTCTTGATAAAAGTAGGGATATTGATCGCTACCGGGCAGCCCTCCATGCAGGTGGGCTTGGCGCAGTCGATGCAGCGCTTCGCCTCTTCCATGGCAGTCTCTCGGGAGATCCCGAGAGCCACCTCCTTATTATTGTGTGCGCGGACCTTCCCATCCTGGGTCGGCATGACGGCACGTGGGAGTGCCATCCGCTCTTTCGTCTTCAGCTGATTCCGCAGATCAGCACGCCAGGCGGCCTTTCGCCGCTCTTTTACCAGTTCGTAGTCTACGTTCATCTCCTGCTAAAGTCTAAGTTTGCCTCTCTATTTTTCTGCTCCTCAATGGTCTTGAAGGCCCTCAGGCGCATCATCAGTTCGTCGAAGTCTACCTGATGGGCGTCAAACTCCGGTCCATCCACGCAGACAAACTTTGTCTCCCCTCCCACGGTGACACGACAGGCGCCGCACATACCGGTGCCGTCGACCATGATCGAGTTGAGGGACGCTAGGGTAGGGATCTTGTGCTTCTCCGTCGTGAGGGCGACAAACTTCATCATGATGGCCGGACCCACGCAGATCACCAGGTCGACCGGCTCGCGCTCGATCACCTGCTCCAGTCCGAGGGTGACCACCCCTTTCTGTCCCATCGTGCCGTCGTCCGTCATTACGATCGTCTCGTCGGCCACTTCACCGATCATGTCGTCCATGAAGATAAGGTCCTTAGTCCGAGCACCGAGGATAGCGATCACCTTGTTCCCCGCCTCCTTCATCCCCTTGATGCTGGGGAAGAGCTCCGCGATACCTACACCGCCCCCTATGCAGACGACGGTGCCGTACTTCTTGATCTCCGTCGGCTTTCCGAGGGGACCGACGATGTCGGTGATCTCGTCGCCCACCTCGAGGTGGGTGATCTTCCAGGTCGACACGCCGGCCGCCTGTATGATCACCTCTATGAGACCCTCGTCGGGCCAGGTATTGGCGCACGTCACAGGGATCCGCTCACCCATCTCTCCGACGCGGAAGATGATGAAGTTGCCCGGTCGGCTCGACCGCGCTATCAGTGGCGCCTCTATCGTCAGTGCAGCCACTCGCTCGGAGATCTGCTCCTTCTTGACTATCTTATACATAATCGGCACAAAGTTAGTTACTCGTCCTCCTGCGGTTGAGGACTCGGTCAAATAGCGAGAACTAGCGCCCCTCCACGGTTCCGTCTCTATGAGGTCCAGGAGTGTATCTACCTCTCGGTGCAACAAATGTAGCTATTTGTCCTTAAGATATAAAAACCTTCATTCCCAAAATACTATTGTAATCCCACTCTCTCATCCTATTTGCTCTCGAGAGTACGGCTGATTGGGGATAAATTGATAGATTTGTCACTGTTATGGACGTCACTTACGACGTCCTTCGGAACTTGAATATAAGGTGTCTTCACTGAGGACCCATTACTCATCTGAATTACCATGCTGACAAGAGAAGGTATCCCCTATGTGGGGTGGACAGGAGAGCGACTGGTGAGCTTCCTGCCGGAAAAGATGAATCGCCATGGGCTGATTGCCGGTGCTACAGGTACCGGTAAGACCGTTACCTGTCAGACCTTGGCGGAGACCTTTAGCGACCTCGGCAGCTCGGTCTTCTTAGTGGACGCTAAGGGAGACCTGACCGGGATGGGTCAGCCGGGTGGTAATAAGTCTTCCGTCACTAAGCGTGTGGACCAGTATGGTCTGCGGAGCGAGGGATATGAGGAGAAAGGCTATCCGATCCGCCTCTGGGATCCCTTCGGTGAGCAGGGGACCCCTATGCGTATGACCATCTCCGGCATAGGACCGATGCTCCTTGAGCGGATCCTGGAGCTGAATGACGTGCAGAGCGGTCTCCTGGAGATAGCCTTCCGGGTAGCGGATGAGAATGGTCTCCTTCTCTATGACCTCAAGGATCTGCAGGCGATGCTGCGCTACCTGGCGGAGCACCGCAAGGAGATCTCTGCCACCTACGGCAATGTCTCCACCGCCTCCGTCGGTGCTATCCAGCGCTCCCTCCTCAGACTGGAGCGTCAGGGTGGGGACAGGGTATTCGGGATGCCTGACTTTGACCCCAAGGATCTGATTACCGCCGAGGGTGGACGAGGGACGATCAATATCCTGGAGGCGAAGGAGCTGATGAAGTCTCCCCGGCTCTACAGCAGCCTGCTCGTCTGGCTTCTGAGCTCTTTCTACGACGATCTGCCTGAGGTGGGAGACCCTGACCACCCGGCGCTGGTCTTCTTCTTCGACGAGGCACATCTGCTCTTCGACGACATCAATAAGCCGCTCCTGGAGAAACTTACTCAGGTGATCAAGCTGATCCGCTCCAAGGGGGTGGGGATCTACTTCATCTCTCAGTCCCCCTCGGACATCCCCGACGAGGTGCTGGGACAGTTAGGGAATAAGGTGCTGCATGCCCTGAGAGCCTACACCCCCTCAGATATGAAGCGAGTGAAGGCGGCAGCAGACAGCTTCCGCCCCAATCCTGACTTCGACATGGCAGAGACGATCCAGGCGCTGGGCACAGGAGAGGCGATCGTCAGCTTCCTCGATGATCACGGAGCGCCCGAGATCTCTGAGAGAGTGAGTATACTGCCCCCTCAGTCCTTCATCGGACCGGTGTCAGACGGAGAGAGGGAGGAGATGATCCGCCGCTCTCCTCTGGAGCGTATCTACCGAGAGAGTGTCGATCCGAGGAGTGCTTACGAGGATCTGGAGGAGAGGGCGGAGCAAGACAAGCTGGAGGAGGTGCAACGGGCAGAGGCTGAGAGGCGTGCCAAGACAACAAAGGAGAGTGCTAAGCATCAGGACGACCTCGCAGACCTGTTGGGCGGGATGCTTAAGTCGGCGTCTCGCGCCATGGGCTCCAGTGCCGGGAGGGAGATCACGAGATCAATCTTTGGCACTCTCTTAGGCGGCAAGAGGCGGCGCTGAGGGTCGATTATCCTCTTAAAGCAAATTTTACTTTAGTCGGTTAGAGTGCAAATTGGCATAAAATCAGTACATTTGCCAACCGTAAAAGTACCCTGCTCTCACCGTAGAGGGTGAGGGAGGGGACTATGAGTGGATAAGAAATCAATAATCACTACATACTTATAAGATACTGATGCAGAATAAAGGCTTAGTAAGGTGGACCACCATCCTCTTGATCCTGATCAGTGCCTACTACCTCTCCTTTACGGTAGTGGCATCGATCTACGAGGGTAAGGCTAAGGAGTATGCTGCGGGCGACGTGAATAAAGAGATCGCCTACCTTGACTCCATGGCTCCTCAGAAGGTTTGGCTGGGATCCACTCTCAAATCGGTTCGTGAGAATCAGATCGGACTTGGACTCGACCTCAAGGGCGGTATGAATGTTGTCCTGGAGCTCAATGTGGCTGACGTGCTGGACAACCTCTCTGGTCACAGCCAGGATCCCACATTCCGTCAGGCGCTGGCCAATGCCATTGCCAAGCAGGATCAGACGCAGAAAGACTTTGTCTCCCTTTTCGTTGACGAATTCCATAAGCTCGATCCCAACGCTCGTCTGGCGGCTGTCTTTGGCACCCTGAGTAATAAGGAGAGTATCAATACCAATAGTAAGGACGAGGAGGTGATCTCCTTCCTTCGCCGCTCCGTCAATGACGCCATCGACAGCTCTCATAAGGTGCTGCGCAATCGTATCGACCAGTTTGGTGTCGTGGCGCCGAATATCCAGAAGCTCGAGGGGAGCAATCGTATCCTTGTGGAGTTGCCTGGTATTACTGAGCCGAAGCGTGTGCGTAAGTTGCTCCAGGGTAGTGCCAATCTTGAGTTCTGGGAGTGCTACCTGGGCTCAGAGGTAGGCGACTATCTTGTCTCCGCTGATCAGGTGCTGGCTCGCCTCCACTCCACCTCCGGCCGCACTGCCTCGACTGAGGTGAGCGAGCCTGCTGAGGAGACCTCCGAGGAGGTTACCGAGGCTGTTGAGGCCGCCGCCGACAGTGCCAAGAGTGCTGCCGAGGCTCTGGCTCAGAAGATAGCTGCCGGTGCCGATACGACCGGCGTGGCAGAGACTGCTAAGGCACAGACCGGATCGGAGGATAACCCTCTGCTCTCTCGTCTCCAGCTCTCTCGCGGTAGCTCTGCTGCCGTGGTCGCTGTGGCTCGTAAGGCTGACCGTGCCGCCATTGACTCTATGCTGAGTCTGCCTCAGGTAAAGGATGTGCTGCCTCGTGACCTGGTCCTCCGCTGGGGCTCTAAGGAGCTGAGCGAGGGGAGCAATGTCTTCGAGCTTTATGCCCTCAAAGGCTCTCGCCGTGGCAATGAGCCGGCTCTCGCCGGTGATGTAGTCACCAGTGCTAAGAGTGAGATCAATCAGCAGCAGGGACGTCAGGATCCCGGTGTCTCCATGACCATGAATCCTGAGGGTACCAAGGAGTGGGCTCGCCTGACGAAAGAGAATGTTGGCCGACCCATTGCTATTGTCCTCGATGACGTGGTCTACTCTGCACCTAATGTCATGAATGAGATCCCCAATGGTACCTCTCAGATCACCGGTCACTTCACCGTCGATGAAGCAACCGACCTTGCCAACACCCTTAAGTCGGGTAAGATGGCAGCCTCCGTGCGTATCGTGCAGGAGGATGTGGTGGGCCCGTCTCTCGGTGCTGCAGCTATCAAGGCAGGAGTGATCTCTTTCCTCGTAGCCCTCGTGCTGCTGATGATCTACATGTGCCTCATCTACGGTCTCTTCCCCGGTCTGGTGGTCGACCTGGCACTGCTGGTCAATCTCTTCCTCACCCTCGGTATTCTCGCCTCCATCCACGCCGTCCTGACCCTGCCCGGTATCGCCGGTATGGTGCTGACGCTGGGTATGGCGGTGGACGCCAACGTGCTCGTCTTTGAGCGTATCAAGGAGGAGCTCAAGAAGGGTAAGACGATGCTGAAGTCGATCCAGGAGGGGCTGATCATCGGTCTTCTGATCTCCCTCCTCACCGCAGTCTTCATGACCCGTGTGATCTTTGAGACCCGTGCGGAGAAGGGTAAGATGAATAATGTCACCTTCGACACCCCCGTCTCTCGCCACTTCCTCGAGAGTACGCATGTAGACTTCATCGGACTTCGCAAGATCGGTCTCACCGTTGCCGTTGCGATCCTTGCTGTTGGTGGCGTGATGATGGCTACGATTGGCATCCCGAGAGGTATCGACTTCACCGGTGGTCGTAACTATGTGGTCAAGTTTGATCACAACGTTACCCCGGCCGAGATCAGCTCTCTCGTGAGCCCGGCACTTGATGGTCACGTCAGCGTGATCCGGATCACCTCCGAAGATCAGGTACGTATCTCGACTAACTACAAGGTGGAGACCAATACCCCCGAGGTGGACAAGGAGATCGAGACCAAGCTCTATGAGAGTCTGCAGTCGCAGCTGCCTCAGGGTACGACTCAGGATCAGTTCGTCGAGCAGAATATCCAGAGCTCGCAGAAGGTGGGTGCCAGCGTCGCTGATGACATCAAGACCGGCGCAACGATCGCCGTGATCCTCTCGCTGATCGTGATGGGTATCTATATCCTGATCCGCTTCAAGGACTACGCCTTCTCCGTCGGTGCCTTCGCATCCGTGACCTTCAATACCTGCGTGATCATCGCATTCTACGCAATCCTCTGGAAGATCATGCCCTTCACCATGGAGATCGATATGAACTTCATCGCCGCCGTGCTGGCGATCATCGGTTACTCGATCAATGATACCATCGTCGTCTTCGACCGTATCCGTGAGGAGCTGAAGTATCACCCGGATATGGAGCGTAAGCAGCTCTTCAATCGCTCACTCAATATCACCCTTACCCGTACCATCAATACCAGTACGAGTACCTTGCTGGTGGTGCTGATCATCTTCTTCTTCGGAGGTGCCAGTATGAGGAGCTTTACCTTCGCCATCATCCTCGGTATCATCTTCGGTACGCTGAGTACCCTCTTCGTAGCGTCGCCGATCGCCTGGATGATCAATAACCACAACCATAAGAAAGCTCAGCAGAAGCTTACCGCTCGCCGGTAATCCCCTGCGCTGAGATTATCAGAGTCCGACCTGCCGATTTCTCGGTGGGTCGGACTCTTTTCTATATAAGGTGCCCCCAATAGAGCTGCAATGATACCACCTCCACGTGAGCCATTGTCTCATATAGTCTCCATGGGCAGGGGTGACGCATTTGAGCATTGGGGTAATCATATACCTAGAGGGCTTATCCGTGAGGCACCCGAAGGGTGCTCGCTCCATAGGCATCGGTCAGCGGGGTCGCAGTGTCGTTTGTGATGCCTGATCCACGGGTCTTCGGGGCTACGCCCCTCGACCGGTGGCTAGTGAGCGGGCACCCGCAAGGGGTGCTTCGTTCCCCACCCTTCATAATGAGTTGATGGACTTCTGTGCTACTTAAATGCGTCAGCCCTGTCACCCCTGATTGTTGAGTCGGGGCTCTGATGTTTTATGGGTAATTTTTATACCTTTGCATACACAGAAGACAATAACAAATAGATGTAATAGTCCTATGAACGTAAAAAAGTGGATGCTCGCAGCAGCTGCCCTGCTGCTCTCTGCATCGTTTGCCTCAGGTGCCAAGGCGCAGCAGGTGCTCACGGAGGGCCCTCTCAATGAGGTGAAGATCAATCTCCCGATGGCTCTCGCCGGCAATATCGAGCTCTCCTATGACCGTATTCTGCTGGAGGATCTGTCGCTTGGCGTCGCTGCCAGTGCCGCTTGGGAGGACTCTTATCCCTACAAGTTTGCGGTTATGCCCTATGCTCGGTGGTTCTTCTGGAAGCACCGCGGTCAGGACGAGTTTCCCGGTGCCGGCTTTTTCATCGAGGTAAATGCCGGTTTCTTTGATTGCAAGTACACCAAGATAAATACCATCTCCAATGGCATGAACGGCGGCCTCAAGATAGATAGTGAGGATGCCAACGGCTTTGGTGCCGGTCTCGGTCTCGGCATAGGCTGGAAGTGGATCTCCAAGAGTGGTTTTGTCGGTGAGATCTACACCGGTGCGGGACGCAACTTCGTCTCTGAGACCAATGGCGACGTGCCGGCCTACATCCGTAGTGGCATCAGCCTGGGCTATCGCTTCTGATCCTTACTGATCCATGTATAAAGAGTGGGCAGCTTCCCCTTTGATCGGGAGGCTGCCCACTCTTTTTATAGCTAATGGTCAGGGGCGCTTGAAGTCTGTCAGCTCCTTTACGCTCAGCTCTTTTCCCTTCCTCTTCTCCTCCCTAAAGAGACCTCTCCCCGGGATGATCCACTGAGTGATCTCCTCTCGCTCTACCTCCTCCTCTCGCTTGCCCATCACCTTGACATCGGTCTTGGATACCATGGTGTAGGAGCGCACGATCGTCGAGACCTCGCCGAGAGGCGTCTTCCGGGTCTCTCTCCGGAGGATCTTGTCCCCCTCCATGGTCATGGTGAGGTGGAGATTGAGTAGCCCGAGTAGCTTGACCTTCGCCTTCACATCCAGTGTCTGATCGGGAAAGGTATGTCCGGGGGTCCCCTGCAGGGGAAGCATCCTGAAGCGGTCTCCACTGAGGCAATTGATCTCGACTTTGGCAAGCTTAGCCGCCTTGCCAGTCATCTTCTGACGGACAAGAGTCCTCAGCTCATCCATGGAGTAGTAGACACCGTCGGGCAGCACTATCTCAGATATAGGGATCTCGTCCGAGCCGCCCGGTACGCTGCTCCAGACGTTGTTGCCCTTGACACGGTGGAGTGTCAGCTGCTCAGTAGAGCTTTTTCCGTCCTTCCAGGTTGTTGTATAGGTTGCCTGGGTGCCTATAGGATCAGAGGGGACAAAGATCTGTGCGGATGCCGAGAGTGCTGTAAGCAGCAGCGGGAGTAGAGTGATGATCAGTTTTCTCATATCAGTTTATTGCTTCGTGACTTGGTGCTCCAAATGTAGCGAAAAAAGAGAGGAGCTGCCCCACATAATCGGGACAGCTCCTCTTTATCTTATCTCACAGTGTGACTAAGTGTCACTCCTGCATCGCAGCCTCAGCATCCTTACGGTGCTCGATGGCAGCCTGTGCCGCTGCCACACGGGCGATCGGGATACGATAGGGCGAGCAGCTGACGTAATTCAGCCCGACGGAGTCGCAGAACTTCACACTCGACGGCTCACCTCCGTGCTCACCGCAGATACCGCATACCAGCTCGGGACGGGCCTTGCGACCACGCTCGGCAGCGATACGGATCAGCTGACCCACACCGTCCTGGTCGAGTACCTGGAAGGGATCCACATTGAGGCGATCCGAGTACCCTCCTCCTCGAAGAGTTCCTCAGCTGTCTCGGTGATGATACGCTTCTGCTCATTGAACTCCTGCACGATACCTGCCAGCGGCACCATGATCTCGGGGATGGGGTTGTGTCCCTCCTTCTTCAGCTCGATGGCTGCACCGAGGATGGCTCTCGTCTGCATGATCGTGATCTCGGGGTAGGTATTGCCGAGACGGCAACCACGGTGACCCAGCATAGGATTGTGCTCAGCCAGCTGCTGTACGCGGTCACGGATGTACTTCACCGTCACGCCCATATCCTGAGCCATCTCCTCCTGACCCTTGGCATCGTGGGGGACAAACTCATGCAGCGGCGGATCCAGCAGGCGGACGATCACCGGATGACCATCCATGGCGAGGAAGATCGACTTGAAGTCCTCCCTCTGGATCGGGAGCAGCACCTCGAGTGCCTTGTACCGATCCTCGGCAGTCTCGGAGAGGATCATGTGGCGGATCGCCTTGATCTTCTTTCCGTCGAAGAACATATGCTCCGTACGGCAGAGACCGATACCTACGGCACCAAACTTCCGTGCCACATTAGCATCGCGACCGGTGTCCGCATTGGCACGCACGACCATGCGGCTGTGCTTGGAGCAGAGATCCATCAGCATCTGGAAGTCCTCGTCCAGCTCAGGTGCCTCAGTCTTGAGCTCACCCTCGTAGATACGACCGGTGGAGCCATTGATGGAGATGTGATCTCCCTCGTGGAAGACCTTATCCCCTACAGTAATGGTGCGGGCCTTGTAGTCGATATTGAGCGCTCCTGCACCGGTGATACAGCACTTACCCATACCACGTGCCACCACGGCAGCGTGGCTGGTCATACCACCGCGCGCGGTGAGGACACCATCTGCCACCTGCATACCGGCAAGATCCTCGGGTGAGGTCTCGTCGCGGACCAGGATCACACGGTGACCCTCCTTGTGGTGGAGCTCCTGAGCATCGTCAGCAAAGAAGCAGATGATACCTGTAGCGGCACCGGGGGAGGCGGGCAGTCCGCGAGCGATGAGTGTAGCACTCTTCTCCATCTTTTTGTCAAAGACCGGGTGCAGCAGCTCGTCCAGCTTATTGGGCTCGATGTGCTCGATGGCAGCCTCCTCGTCGATCATGCCGTCACGGAGCAGGTCCATGGCGATCTTGACCATCGCCCGACCGGTACGCTTCCCGTTACGGGTCTGGAGGAACCAGAGCTTACCCTCCTGGACGGTAAACTCCATATCCTGCATATCGTGGTAGTGCTGCTCCAGCTTGTGCTGGATCTCGAAGAGCTCCTTGTAGATCTCCGGCATCGCCTCCTCGAGAGAGGGGTGCTCGGACTTGCGCTCCTCCTCGCTGATCCCCTTGTACTCAGCGAACTGGCGTGAGCCCTTGAGGGTGATCTGGCTCGGGGTGCGGATGCCGGCGACGACGTCCTCGCCCTGTGCGTTGATCAGGTACTCGCCGTTGAAGACATTCTCACCCGTGGCGGCATCGCGAGAGAAGCAGACGCCGGTGGCACTGGTGTCGCCCATATTACCATAGACCATCGCCATGACGGTCACTGCCGTTCCCCACTCCTCGGGGATGCCCTCCATGCGACGGTAGAGCACGGCGCGCTCATTCATCCATGAGCTAAAGACGGCAAAGATGGCACCCCACAGCTGCTCGTGGACATCCTGCGGGAAGGGCTTGCCGGTCTTCTCCAGCACGGCGGCCTTGAAGCGCTTCACCAGCTCCTTCAGGTCCTCCACCTCCAGCTCGGTATCCTGGGTGACGCCCTTAGCCTTCTTCACCGCACGGATCTCCAGCTCGAAGGGGTCGATGTCGTCCTTATTCTCGGGCTTCAGTCCCAGTACCACATCGCCGTACATCTGTACGAAGCGGCGGTAAGAGTCCCATGCGAAGCGAGGGTTATTGGTCAGCTTGGCAAGTCCCTCGACAGCCTCATCATTGAGACCAAGGTTGAGGATGGTGTCCATCATACCCGGCATGGAGGCAGGAGCGCCGGAGCGGACCGAGACGAGGAGCGGATTAGCCGGGTCGCCAAAGGTACGTCCCACGAGAGCCTCGATCTTACCGATATTTGCCTTAACGTCCTCGGCGAGAGACTTGCGGATATTCTCTGCGCCCTCGGTCTGATAGGCTCTGCAGACCTCTGTCGTGATTGTAAATCCGGGAGGCACCGGTACGCCTACGAGGTTCATCTCGGCGAGGTTGGCTCCCTTACCACCGAGGAGCATGCGCATATCTGCGCGACCCTCGGCCTTGCCGTTGCCAAAGGAGTAAATCTTCTTACTGCTTTCGCTCATACTATTTGTTTCTTTTGATTTATATTGGATTGCAATCCTAATACTATTGATAAGCTTTCTAAGTAGCACTCTTGTGCCTACACCACAAAGGTACAGACGATTGCCCTATATTACACGGAAAAGACTGATTAGGGTAAAAAATATCTAATTACGCCCACTTACTATTTTTCTGTTTTTGTTCTTTTTGATAGACGATTTGTTCTTTTCTACAATCACATTGAGAGGAAATTATGGTAGGAGTACCCCCGCCTTTGGAGAGGTATTTCTATTACCGGTATTAGTGACGACTAATAGCGGTAATAGTGTCGACTAATACCGGTATTAGTTTACAGCGAGATCGCGACTGCTTTTTACCCACCAGTTTTCGCAGAGGTGCCCGCTCTTAGAGTTCCAGTCCAAAGGTCGCATTCTCAATGGTCAATAGATATGAAACGGAGATCCTGAGTGCTGGAGAGAAGGTCTAAGAATACAGATGAAAATAGGACAGGCTATTTATGTCCTAGGCTCTTTTATATTGGTTTGTTTTTTTTTGTGGCACAGCTAAAGAGCACTCGACCCTCGCGATACTTTTGTTTTTGTGGCTTTATTTGGCTATAATTGCAATAATCAATCACTAAACAAATAATCACAACAGCTATGCTTTTCAAAAAATCAAGTCTCTTTGCTTTTTCAATTGCTGCAACTCTCTGTCTCTCAGGTAATATCCTGAAAGCCCAAGACAATAGTTGCTTACCAAACATTGATGTCTCGG
>QWCK01005042.1_pt1 | contig 12367 bp, 9 predicted proteins | sample 1972571 | NCBI WGS metagenome assembly QWCK01 (sample SAMN09866710, study PRJNA288562) | Human gut metagenome isolate term2_stool, whole genome shotgun sequencing... | isolation source: gut | host: Homo sapiens | place: USA: California
ATACCCTTCAGGTTAAAAGGATAATCCATATTCAGGTGGATCCAGAACAGAGGCTCCTTGTAATCCTGGAAAACCTTGCGGTAAAACTCTATATAATCCTCTTTGGTACACTCGCTGGGGCTCTTGCTCCAAAGGGGATGGATATCATTCATCATGGAAGGACGCTTTTTGATTTTCAGGCGTACGGGCTTTTCTCCGTCCTCCTCCTTATCGTCCTCCTTCTTTTCCGGCTGGATGGTTTCCAAAACCTCATCCGTATCCAGCTTCTCCGCTTCATCTATGGTCTGGGTTTCCGGTGTGTTTTCCCTGGACAGGAAAATTTCCACAGGCATGAAGGAGCAGTATTTCTGAATCACTTCGGAAGCCTTGTACTCATTACAGAACTGCAGGCAGTCCTCATTGAGGAACAATGTGATCTGGGTACCAACCTGATCCCAGGTGCCGTCTTCCATTTCAAATTCCGTACCGCCGTCACATTCCCAATGTACCGGTACCGCGCCGTCCTTAAAGGATAACGTATCAATATGCACCTCATCGGCCACCATGAATGCGGAATAAAAACCAAGTCCGAAATGACCGATAATCTGGTTATCATCGGATTTATCCTTATATTTTTCAATAAAATCAGTAGCGCCGGAGAACGCGATCTGATTGATGTATTCCTCCACCTCATCCGCGGTCATACCGATACCGTTATCAATAAATTTGAGGGTTTTCTCTTCGGGATTCACGATAACCCGGATTTCCGGCTTATAGCCTTCCGGAAGGGAATATTCTCCCATCACATCCAGCTTCTTTAATTTGGTAATTGCGTCGCAGCCGTTGGAAATCAGTTCCCTGTAAAAAATATCGTGGTCAGAATACAGCCATTTCTTAATAATAGGGAAAATATTTTCGCTGTTAATAGACAAGCTGCCATGTTTCTCTGCCATAATTCATCACATTCCTTTCTTTTTTTCCACGGACCCTTTTCTTTTGTTTGTCCGTTTTTCATTCTAGGAATAAGTGTACTTCCAACTTTCTGAAAAGTCAATAGAAAATTAGCACTCAATATAATTGAGTGCTAACAACAATGGGAAACCCCTGAATAACCGGGCATTTCCCATTTCTAAATTTTTTATAAATTCAAACTTCGCAGTTGCTGAATGGCCTTCCGCCGGCTGTCTGCATGGCGTTGCCGGGACTGAAAAGGAATTTTCGAAGGTACGTTTCAGTCTATGGAGATGAGACCAGTCAAGTGTGTCAGCCTCATCTGACACACTTGACGCCCCTGGGCTCATCGGAATGTTTAGGCTGACGGACCTGCGAAAATCCTTTTCAGTCCCGGCAACGCCATGCAGACAGCCGGCGGAAGGCCATTCAGCAACTGCGAAGTTTGAGTTATAAAATCACTATTCCACAAATATTTGGTTCACTCCATAATCCGGTACTGGAGAAGTTCGTATTTCAGCCGGGTGCCTTCCCCTGTTTCCGACGGAAGAAGCGCCCTTGCTACCAGCTTACATTCCCCGCTTTCCTCATCCGTCCGCCTTAAATTCGCATAATCCCCATCCAGGCTTTCCACGATATATTCAAAGGTTTTCATAGATATCCTCCTTTACTGCTGTCCGAAATATTCTTTATAAACAGCAAAAAACCAGTTTGTGGTTACCTCTTCATCATGGATCAGCTCCACGGAGTCCCACAAAGGCTCGTTCAGGTTCTTCGCCAGGGAATTCACAAAACTGTCATATTCCTGCCCGAACACCTCATCCTTACGCTTCTCCACTATTTTCAGCTTATTCCGGTCGGTTTCTTCCCGGTTAAAGGTGCTGATACATTTGATGATTTCATAGCCTCTGGAGGTTTCTATTATGCCGCTGATTTCATCATTGCCAAGCTCGAACGCAGCGCCCGCAAAAGCCTGTTCCTGCTCGCCCTTGCCAAAGGACAGGGTCCCCTGGGAATCATCGCTGTACTTCTCAATCAGGGCTTCAAATGCCTCCCCTTCTCTGGCAGCGCGCAACACCTCCTGGGCTCTCCGGTAGCATCTGGCCTTTTCCTCCTCCGAATACGGAGAAACCGTTCCGTCCGCATTTTCCGTTACCGTCTTTATCAGGATATGCTGGACAGTTATGGTTCTGGCCTCGTCATCGCTGATTTCCGGATTGATGTCGCTGATTATCTGGCGGTACACCTTATCCGCCAGGGCATAATCCCGGTACATCGCCCCGATCAGCTGCCGGTTCACTCCCATCGCCTCTATTTCCCGGTCATTCAGGGAAGAAAAATAATCCGCCGCCGCCTCAGCCACCGTTTCCTCCTCCTGGGGGGTCAGCTGGATTCCCCTCCGATCCGCCAGAAGAGTCATCGCCTTGATTTGGGAAATTTCCGCAAGCACCTTGCTCTTGAGCTTATCGGACAGGGTCTCCTCCCCCTCCCTGACCTCCCAGATCTGTGCGCCGTACACGGCTTCATAGGTATTCTGCTCCGTGGTCAGGTACACCATAAGCTCCGGAAGGGTACAGGAAGCATCCTCCAGACGGAATATTTCATTATGATAGAAGCCGGTGGTAAGCACCAGCTTCACCGGTTCTTCTGCGCTGCAGCCGCTTAAGGACAGCAGCAGACCGAAGGCAAGCAGGCAGCCTGCCAGTTTTGCCCATAAGGATGCCTTCCGAAACACGGCATCCGTTATTTTCCCACTCTTCATCCTTTACTTCCCATACTCCGTAAAATACTTCTTGCCACGCTGATGCCGTTGGCCGAAGCCTGCTGCAGGCCTCTGGTTACGCCTGCGCCGTCGCCGATAGCGCGAAGCCCTCTGATGCTGGTTTCAAAATCCTTATCCACCACCACTTTATTGGAATAAAACTTTACCTCCACCCCGTAAAGCAGGGTTTCATCGCTGGCGATACCGGGGGTTACCTTATCCAGCGCCTCTATCATTTCCGCAATATCCACCATAATCCGGTGCGGGAACACCAGGGACAGATCACCCGGAACCGCATCTTTGAGCGTAGGGATCAGATTGTTCCTGCAGAGCCTTTCCTCCGTGGTCCTTCTTCCCCTTTTGAAATCACCGAAGGTCTGTACCAGAATTCTGCCGCCGCAGAGCATATTGGAAAGCTCCGCAATTTTGCGTCCGTATTCGATAGGGGTGCTGAAGGGCTTTGTAAAATTCTTGGATACCAATAAAGCGAAATTCGTATTGCTTGTTTTATAATCCTGGGACTTGTATGCATGGCCGTTTACCACAGCCAGGCCGCCCTCGTAATATTCCGCAGCTACCTCTCCGGAAGGATTGGTACAGAAGGTACGCACCTTGTCGTCAAATGTGGGGGTATAGAAAATCAGCTTCGCTTCGTACAGGTTTTCATTCAGAAACTGCATCACTTCATCCCGCACTTCCACACGGACGCCTATATCCACCGTACCGGGCGTGGTGTCAATGCCGATCTGGGCGCATTTGTCCTTGAACCAGTCCGCCCCTTCCCGGCCCACCGCGGATACGATTTCATCCGCCAGATAGGTGTCTCCCTTGTCCGTGACAATCCCTGCGGCACGGCCGTCCTCCACCAGGATCTCTTCCACCATGGTGTTAAAGAGCATTTCCACACCTTTTTCCGCCAGCGCATCCTGCAGACGGGAATAAATCTTATAGCCTTCCTCTGTTCCCAGATGCCTTATAGGGCATTCCACCAGCTTCAGGTTGGCATTAATAGCTTCCCGGCGGATCTCACGGATTTCCTTTTCTTTATCCATACCGTATACCTGGGTATCCGCTCCGTATTTCAAATAGATAGCATCCGATTCCTGAATCAGTTCTTTTGTCTGTTCATAGCCGAGGATTTCAGGCAGGTTTCCGCCCACGTCCGGGGAAAGGGAAAGCTTCCCGTCGGAAAAAGCCCCCGCTCCTGCAAATCCGGTCGTAATGGAACAGGGCTTGCAGCCCACACATACCTTTGTTTTTCTTTTGGGGCAGGTCCGCTTCTCAATGGGGCGGCCTTTTTCCACCATAAGCACCTTCAGATCCTTCTTCTTTTCCATCAGCTCGTATGCGCAGAAAATGCCTCCCGGCCCTGCACCGATTATAATCACGTCGTATTTTAATTCCATAAAAACCCCCTGTTCCGCCCCGGTTCCCTCTTAGCCGGAGCACTGCATTTGCCGGGTTCATTATACCTATTTTTGAGGATAAAGTCAATTCACGCCAAAAACCGCGGGTCGTTACCGTATATGGCTTCCGGTATTCTTTTTTTCCACATAAATCTGGCTGCTTATCCGCTCCTGAAGCTCCGGCACATGGGAGATAATTCCTATCATACGGTCGCTCTCCACAAGGCCCATCAGGGCTGAACATGCCTGATCCAAGGATTCCGCATCCAGGGCGCCGAAGCCCTCATCGATGAACAGGGCTTCCACACGGATCCCTCCGCTTTCGGCCTGAATCACATCGCTCATCCCCAGGGCCAGGGCCAGGGAAGCTTTGAAGCTTTCCCCTCCGGAAAGGGTCTTTACGGAACGATATTTTCCGGTATAGTAGTCCATGACACGGATTTCCAGGCTGTCCTTGCTGCGGCCGTCCCCGGCCTCTTCCACTCTGGAAAGCTCATATCTGCCGCCGGTCATACGGCGGAGCCGCAGGTTTGCGGCTTCCAGGATATCCTCAAAATAACCGGAAAGTACATACTGCTCAAATACCAGTTTCTTTGCATTGTTGCCGGAAGCCATATTGTCCAGATCCCGGATGATTCCATAGTCTTTTTCTTTCTTTTCCCTAATTTTTTTCTTTTCCCGGAGAAGGCCATAGGTGCGGGCCGCATCGGACGCGCCGATACTCCATCGCGTGCGCATGCTTTCTTCCCCTTTCTTTTCCTCCAGAAGGCGGTTTCTTTTTTCCAGGAAAGGGGCGGTATCCGTTTCTTCTTTTCCCTCCAGTTCCGCTTCCATGTGTGAGCATAATTCAGCCGTGGAACCAAGTTCCAGCCTGTATCGGGCTATTGCATCCGAAAGGACTTTTCTGTCCGCTTCCTCCAGGACGGCCTCCCGATAGGCTTCCGGCCCTGTAAAACCGCCTTTTTTCAAAGCTTTTTCCCAGCTTTCCCTGGCCGCTGCAAGCTCTTTCTCCAGCCTGGCTTTATCCGCGGACAGGCGTTCTTTGTTCTGTCTGCGCACCTCAAGGCCTTTGATCAGACCGGTATAGCGTTCCGCCTGTTCCCGGATTTCCTCTCTGGTATGAAGAGAAGCAAAAGAAACGAGTTCTTCCGAAAATTCTCCCTTCCTGGCCAGCAGGGCATTTTCCTCATCGGCCAGCTGGCGGTTCTGTTCCGCCTGTCCCTCCGCTTCCGCCCTGGCTGCCGCCGCCTGCCCGTGAAGGACGGTAAGTCTGGCCGCACTCTGATCATAAGCCTCCTGAAGCCGTTTCAGCTGTTCTTCATCCGGCACATCCTCACCGGCGCCTGCCACGTGAGGATGCTCCCGCGAACCGCAGACCGGGCAGGGCTTTCCTTCTTCCACCAGCCGGGCCGCAAGTCCGATAACAGCACGGCGGTAACGGTTTTGGGCTTCCGTCAGCTCATGCTGTCTGTCTGCAGTCCATTTCTCCTGTTCCAGATAATACTGTTGATGCAGAAGAAGCTTTTTTTCCAGCTGTTTCTGTCTGCCCAGCCCTGCTGCCTTTCTTTTTTCCAATTCCCCAAGAGACTGGCTGATATCATAAAAGGCAAACAGAAGATCCCTTTTTTCATAGATGCCGCTGCATTCCTGAACAAGAGCAGCTTCCTTTCCAATCGCCCCTTCTTCTTCTTTTTCCTGTTTTTCCAACGCACGAAGCTGTTTTTCCACTCCATTTACCTGTTGGTATTCCGCCCGGATTTCGGCTGCATGCTCCCCCCGTTTCAGCCGCTCTTCCTTTAATGCCATATCCCCGGCCTGGCCTTTAAGAGCCGCAAGCTTTTCCTTCGTTTCCCTCAGCTTTTGGAATGCTTTCCGATCCGCTTCGGCCTGCTGGATTCTTTTTTCAAGCTCCACAATTTCCTGATCCAGCTTTTCTATCCGCCGGGACGCGTCTTTTTCTTCCCTGCGGCAGTCTTTTTCCAGCACTTGCAGCCTGTCCATAAGCTGTTCATAGGGATAAGCTTCCCCGGAGGTAAGCTCCTTCCATATTTCGTCCTCCGTATGGAACTGACGGACATCCTCATCCATACGATGTCTGTATTCCATAACCTCTTTATATAAGGTGCCGGCCTCCTCCCGGAGCACCGCAGCAAACCGGTCATAGAGGGCGGTATCGAAAATTTCCCGGAAAATCCTGGTTTTTTCTCCCGGCGATGCGGTAAGAAGCCGTGCGAATTCCCCCTGGGCTATCATGGAAATCTGCTTGAACTGCCGGTAATCCAGACGCAGTATTTCCTGGATTTTCCGCGTTACTTCTCCGCTGCCTTCCATAACGGAGCCGTCCGGAAGTGTCAGAACCGCTTTTTCCCGCTCCTTCGTCATGGCCTGCCCCCCTTTTTTACGTCTCTTGGGACGCAGGTATTCCGGATTCCGGTATATCTGATACATAAGGCCGTTATGTACCATAGTAAGCTCTGCATAGGTGGGGGTATCCGCATCCGCAAAATCGCTCCGCACGCTGTTTTTCTCCCGGATCTCCCCGCTCATGCTGCCGTACAGGGCATAGGTCAGCCCATCAAAAATTGTGGTTTTCCCTGCACCTGTCCGGCCGGTTATCAGAAAGATTCCTTTTTCCGACACTTCCGTAAAATCAACGGTCTGCTTGTCCCGGAAGGGCCCCCAGCCGCATAATGTCAACGTTATTGGTTTCATTCCCGTTCCCCCTTTTTCACCGTTTCTTCCGTCCCCTTTTTCCGGGCTTCATCCATTTCGGTTCCCCGCCCCAGACCGTAAAAATCCGCAAACAGTTCCGCCGTACTTTTCCGGCGTATGGCGTGCCGCCCCTTCACCGTCTGCCTCGCTTCTTTTTCCTTTTTAGCGAGTACGATCTGGCAGATATTCGGGTAGACGCTGCGCAGTGTGCCGATTGGGTCCACCAGCTCCTCTTCATTTGTCAGGATCGCCTGGATATAATCCTCCGCCCGGCTGCCTTCCCCAACGCCTTTTTCAAGCAGTTCTTCCAGCGTTCCCTCCACTTTCCGGAGGGCATGCAGCGAAACCACCGGGCGCCGGTTCACGGTTACTTCTCCCTTTGCTCCCAGCTCCACAACATTTATGCTTTTCACATGGGTACATTCAGAAAAGCTGAAAGCCAGAGGTGCTCCTGCATACCATACATTTTCCGGCCCTATCTTCTGGGGTTTATGTATATGTCCCAAAGCGACGTAGTCAAAAGGAGCAAAACGCCCGGCGTCCACGTTATCGATCCCCCCCACATGAATCGTAGTTTCCGCATCGGAAAGCTCCGGCTCCTTATCCTGACAGGTCACAAAAAAGTGGCTGATCAGCACGTTCCGTTCCCCGGGATCAATTCTGCCAGCTTTCTTTTCCGCTTCCAATACCGCTCCCACCGCTTCATCCGCCGTCCTGGCTCCTGCCACGGCAGGGCGGACAAAAGGAAACAGAAAAAAATGTACCGGCCCGAAGGCATCCTGCAGCGTCACTTTTTTTAACGGGCTGCGGTAGGTTCCCGCGATATACAGCCCCTGCTTCTGCAGGATTTCTTCCCCGAAACCAAGCCGTTCCGGGGAATCATGATTGCCGCTGATTAAAAGCACGGGAATCCCTTCCTCCAGCAGGGAAGTCAGGAAACCGTCAAGAAGCTGCACCGCCTCTCCCGGAGGCACCGCCCGATCATACACATCGCCCGCAATGACAAAGGCGTCCGCTTTTTCTTCCCTCGCCGTCGTCAGCAGTTGATCCAGAATAAAACGCTGATCCGGTATCAGGGAAAAATCATTCATCGTTTTTCCAATATGGAGATCCCCTGTGTGTATCAGCTTCATTCCTCTTCTTCTCCCTCCTGCGCAGCAGTGCACAGCAGCTCCCCGTCTCTGGAGTACCAGCTCACTCCGTCCGTCAGCACATACTCTTCACCGCCCTGAATTGCCCGTATAAAATCCCTGCTGTCCGACAGCTTCCCCGCAAAAGCGGTACCGCCCCCGAAAACAGCGGTACTGTGTACATCTGATCCCGCCGTCATCACCAGCTTATGTTCCTTTGCATAAACCCGGGCCTGCCCGTCATAAACCGTACTCTTGTGGGATACGCTCAGAGGACTCGTATGTGTCGCATTCATTCCCTCAACCCCATCCACGAATGCGGGGAAAAGCCTGATTTCGGGAATGTACGCTTCCTCACGGAAGGGGTGGGCATGGATTACCATACCGCCGTCTGCTTTTACAAGACGGTACTGCTCCTCAACTTGCGCTTCCCGGATTTCCGGATGGGCAGCCAGCCATTCCGGGGACAGGCCAAAAATAAGGAACTCCGTCCCCTGAAAGCCGGCCTCCCAGCCAAAGAAAACATCCAGGCCAATCCGGTCCCCTTCCGCCTTTGCATCCAGGTATCCTTTTGCAAATTCCGACACCCATGTTTCCCAGGGAAGCGACCGATCCGCCGCCGTATTTCCTCCCCAATTGTGATCTGTCACAAAGATACCCGTATAACCCGCCTTTTTGCAGGCATCCGCCATCTGTCGTCCCTCCGCCCTGCCGCAGAGACTGCCCTGGGAGGTATGAAGATGTGTTTCATATAAATAAGGATAGGCTTCCTTTATTGCTGCAACAGTCCATTTTGCCATTCCTGTATTTCTCCTTTTTCAGCATTGTTTTTCAAACACGCTCTAAGTCAGTATAACATATCCGGGGGCATATTCCGAATAAAAATCGAAACAGCTTACATATAAAATACGCGCCTCCGGAGTTGGAAGGCGCGTATCATATATTTCCGCAGACTACACGTCAAACGCGGCTGCATCCAGTGCAGCAAGGAATCGAATTATGTTACAGAATAGTTCTTACCCAGCCTTCCGGTCCATCAACTCTTCCCATCTGAATTCCTGTGAGGGTATCATACAGCTTCTTGATAACCGGCCCCATCTCTTCCATACCGCTGGCAAAACAGATATCCCTGCCGTGATCCACAACTTTTCCTACAGGGCTGATAACAGCTGCCGTACCGCAGAGACCGCATTCTGCAAAGTCTTTCAGTTCTTCCAGCTTCACAGGTCGTTCCTGTACCTCTAACCCTAAGATATCTCTTGCCACCGTTACAAGGGAACGTCTTGTTATGGAAGGAAGAATACTGTCGGATTTGGGAGTGATGATCGTCCCGTTCTTGTCTACAAACAGAAAGTTGGCTCCGCCCGTTTCCTCTACATAGGTTCTTGTAGCAGGATCCAGGAACAGATTTTCATCAAATCCGTTGGCATGAGCGGTTACTCCTGCATGTAAACTCATGGCATAATTCAGGCCTGCCTTGATATGGCCGGTACCATGGGGCGCGGCTCTGTCAAAATCACTTACACACAGAGTTAAAGGCTTTGCGCCTCCCTTAAAATAAGGGCCTACCGGTGTAACAAATACGCGGAACTGATATTCCTCCGCAGGCTTAACCCCGATAACCGGTGAGCTTGCGAACATATAAGGACGGATATAAAGAGTGGCTCCGCTTCCATAAGGGGGAACCCATGCTGCGTTGGCTGTTACGACCTTATCGATGGCATCCAGAAATCTTTCCTTGGGGAAAGGGGGCATTTCCAGACGTCTTGCACTGTCTGCCATACGTTCGGCATTCAGGTCTGGGCGGAAAGTGACAATACGGCCGTCTTCTGTGGTATACGCCTTCAATCCTTCAAAGATTTCCTGGCAGTACTGCAGGATTCCCGCACATTCATTCAGCTGGATCGTGGCGTCCTCCGTCAATACCCCTTCATCCCATGCATCATTTCTGTAATTGGAAACGTAACGTACGTCAGTCACGCGATAACCGAACCCGAGATTGGCCCAATCAATATTTTTCTTTTCCATCGCAGCTCACTCCTTCGTTATAAACTTTACTGATTTAATCCATTGAAATTTATTATATCACTAAATCCTTATCAGTCAAAGATTTTTTTGTTTATAAGAATCCTGCTCAACTTCGCTGGCGTCAAATGGCCCTTTAAGCCCTGCGGCAGCACATTCTGGTATCGGTAGATGCTGAGTAAAATTCCGATTAAAGCATAAGAAACGATAGTACCGGTTCCACCATATGTAAACAGCGGAAGGAATACCGCAGTCGTAGGAAAAATAGTGAGATTTACCATTACATAAATAACAATCTGTACCGCAAATACCAGACTGCATCCGACTCCGATCACCGTTCCAAGCTGGTTTTTTTGATGAACACTGATCTTAAAGATTTTGAAAATAAAAAATCCCAATACTGCCAACAGCATAATTACAGCCAATATTCCATAATAATACATGACAAATGTCACAATATAATTACTTGTTATTGTCGGAAGGATACCATTGGGATTTACAGCTCCTTCACCGATCCATTTGCTGCCGCTTATCAGGTTTCTTGCCGTATTCATCTGATAATTACCTTCTCCTGCTGCATTAAAAACAGAAAACAAACGGGCTTTCTGATATTCTGTGCCAAACAAAAAATAATATAAGGCCGGCAGCCCAATCACGGATGAAACAACAATTATCATTTTTTTCTTCCATTCGCCAAACCATCCCTTTTTGGTAACGAAACAAATTTGAATCATCAAAATTATCATCAATGAACCTGCTGTGGATAAGTCGGGCAGTTTCAGAATGAGCATGGCAGGAAGCAAACCCCACACAATACTTTTGATAAATCCCTTCCTTCCCTGATTTTTGCAGGAAAATAAAATTCCTCCATAAAAAGGAATATACAGATATATTAATTGACGCAGACTGACGGATATGCCCCCTACACGCAGATAGCCCCGCTGTCCATTTATTGTCACGCCGCCAAAATAACTGTATAATAGAATCAGCAGCAATGCTGCGGCTCCTGCCTTTCCCCATAAGCCTATTCTTGTATAATCAAAAAAGCAGAAAAACATCATGACTGCCAGCCCAATTACCATATTCACACATTGGGAGTTGATATTATATGGATATGTTTCAGCCCCCATATCCTTTATCATTACATATTGGAAAAACAACCCCAAAACGCTTAAACCCAATACCAGCAAAATCATTTTCCATTCCATTTTCGGTCTATGTATACGATCCAAAGAAATGCCGACTTCAACGGGGTCCCCCATGTCTTCCATTGCTTTTTGATAGGATTGTGCTTCACTTATTCCATCAGACATAAATGCTTCTTTTTGATCTTCAATATGATTTTCTAATTCATCAGAAATCATTTCCCTCACTTTTCCGTATCGAATCTGCTCCGTAACTGCTTCAAGAAACTGCCTTTTATCCATCACACACCCTCCGCCGAAAAAGTGAGAATTCCGGCAACTGCCTGAGAATACTCATTCCATTCTTTCTTTTTTTGAATTAAGTGTTTTTTCCCTGCATCCGTAATGGAATAGTATTTTCGGGTTTTGCCGCCAATCTCTTTTTCGTAGCTTGTCAAAAAGCTCTTTTCTTCCAGGGCATGCAGCAGAGGATACAAGGTTCCTGCCTTTAATTCGAAAACATTATTGGAACGTGCACGAAGAGCTTCTATCATTTCATACCCATATAAATCTTTCTCTTCCAGCAGTTTTAACAAAAGCATTGATGTACTGCCTGATAACAGTGTTTTATCCACTGACATTTTAATCCCTCCTTATATCGATCATCTATATATAATATATATCGGGAATCTATATATGTCAATCCTAAAATAGCCATTGGGTGTAGATAAAAAAGTTTGGCGTCCCCCGGCCCGGATATAAAAAACGGCCGGGACGAAGGGTATCTTCTCCGCCCGGCAGTTAATATTTTCATTCCTTTCACTAAAGCATTTTCCGTTTCCGCAGGATCCGTATTACCAGGATGCACAATAGCAGGGTAAGCAGGCAGATAATCCCGAAACCAAAGGGTGTATCTGCCAGCGGCATCCATTTTTCATCCACATTCATCCCGTAGATTCCGGAAATTATCGTGGGAATAGCCATAACAATCGTGATGGATGCCAGGTATTTCATCGCCGTATTGAGCCGGTTGTCAATGACAGAGGAGAGCAGCTCTCTCGTACCCTTGATGATATCCCGGTATATCTGGGTCATCTCGATAGCCTGCTGGTTCTCTACCACCACATCCTCCAAAAGCTCCTGATCCTCCGGGTATTTCTTTATTTTGCTGTAGCGGACCAGCCGCTCCAGAACCATTTTATTAGCCCGCAGGGAGGTGTCGAAATATACGAGGTTGGATTCCAGCTCGTGAAGGTCGATGAGATCCACATCCTCCGT
>QWCK01005047.1_pt2 | contig 12356 bp, 8 predicted proteins | sample 1972571 | NCBI WGS metagenome assembly QWCK01 (sample SAMN09866710, study PRJNA288562) | Human gut metagenome isolate term2_stool, whole genome shotgun sequencing... | isolation source: gut | host: Homo sapiens | place: USA: California
ACCGCTGCTTCACTGGCTAAGGGATCTACATGGGTTAGTTCGGATACTGCCCTTACTGACTCTGCGGTCCACTGGGGATCTTTTATTCGGGTGAGCCCCAAAATAGCGCAGCGACTAAGCGGACCGGCTCCGCAAGTGCGGCGGGTACGCAAGTGAAAATACGCGGCGGCGGAACGCATTTTTCGGGCGGGGTTCATATTGGAAGTATCATTGCTGGTAGTTTCTAGTACCACCCTGGTGGGCGCATCTATTTTACGGGTTCCCCCGTGGTACCAGGCTAAATAACGAGTGGCGACTGCATCTAAGCCTTCTTCCGTGGTCAAATCGATTCCGGTGACCGCAACTTCTGCTATACAGATCCCCAGATGGGTGGCTTCCGACCATTCTCCTGGACTTAGGCGTCCGGTAGCTCCCTGCATTCGGGGAATTCCCTCTAGAGGAGGTGTTTTAAATTCGTAGCCAACTCCTAAAGCATTGCCGCATGCTTGCCCCACGAGAACGCCGCTTGCCCGATCTGCCATGATGGCGAGGGGGGCTTGTCCGCCACGCCGAATCAATTCATTTTCTTGATCGGTGCGTTCTGGATTCTTATCACGCGCATCAGCCACCCTTTCAACTTTAATGCACCTACTACCAGATAAGCGAGATTCCCCTGGCTAAAACGCGTGGTTCGCATAATAGCCAGGGGCTAAGGAGGAGTAAGCTGTCCTCTTTATCGGGCATCCTCACTTGCGGCGGGCGCGATAGGAAACTAGCAGTCCCCCACATCCGAGCGCTATTAGAGCCATCGACAGCGGAGCAGAGGAACGGGCACCGGTTTCAGAAAGTACCGTCGGTTCCACCGAAGGAGGAGGGAGAGTAGACGGTGGTGGCGTAGATGGGGGCGGAGTAGTAGGAGGCGGAGCCTGGGGCAAGGTATATTGTTCATCCGTTTCGGTTTCCGAACTTCTAAAAGCTTGCGTCCGAGAATCGCCCTCATAGCTAGTTACAAACACGTAGGTATCCCTGCATTCGAAACGTTCCAGACTGAGAGGGGTTCCCTCTTTATCTTTGTCGACAGTGTAGGTTCCGTTCTTAGCTGGTAATTCGATTCTCGCTAGGGGTTCTTTCCCTTGGGCATCTTGGTCTTTAATGGGCTGGGGCAAACAGTAAAGGTCATTGTGCACTACCTGTTCATCGCCTTTCCATTTGCCGGTGCCTGTAAAATCCAAGTGATCGTCGGGGAATCCACTCATTTCTACTTGATCGGTCAGTATTTTGCCCTCTTTATCGGTTACTACTTTTGCCTGAGTTTTTACCCCGGGGGAAAACGGCAGTACTTGAGTTTCGTCCTCCTCGAAAAAACTGGGTACATAGTCAGCTTTCAAATAGGTATTCTCCGGCTGCTGATCCCGATGAGCGGCGGCAACAAAAGTATAGAAACCGGGTTTATCTATTTTGAAGGGATCAGTTTCATTTGAGATAGTGACGCCTTTTTCTGCCTCTTGCTCATTTTGGGGAGTCGCGGGTAACTTCCAGGTTTTTAATGGCTGAGCGTTAGCCGGAATCTGTCCCGGGCCTCGCGCAGAGCTAAACGGACCGTAAAGCGACAAGTCAATCATTACCGTCTGCCAGGTCTGTTTTCCGATATTCTTCCCCCATTTTTCTTCGGCTGTCACCAAAATATTGTCCGTTAGCTCCGCTCCTGCTGCTAACGGATTCATTTGCGATTTAGTCTGTGTCTTTACTGCAAAAAACTGTCGAGGATCAGCATTGGTGGTGGCGCTGGTGCTTAGCTGCGAATTCGGGCCGGCGATCAGCAAATCCTGCCAACGCGAGTGTTCCCAAATCTCGTAACTAACTGGCGGTAGTCCTGTCACCTTAACCTGGACACTGACTTTTCCCGGGCCGGTTATCTCGATCGGGATCTCTTTGACCGTAGCCGCGGAGGAAGTATTTAGGGTTTTAGGTTGGCCTTTACTGGAAAAATGTGCCGGCCCCGATAAGGTGACGCTTTCTTTGAGACCATTGAGAGGGCGACCGGCTGCGCTTTGCGGCACTGGCAAGCGCACGGTTCCCTGCATGGATCCGGGATTTACTTTTATTTCTGGCTTTCCGATCCGGTAGGGACCGGCATAGGCAGCGGCCTGCTGTAAGAGCTGGGCTGCCCGCTGCTTGATTGGGGCGGAGCCTTTTTGTTTTGTGGTTAGACGGCCGGACAGGGAGTGGATCGCATAGACAGTGGCTCCCAGTTCCGGGTTTCCTTTGGCGATGGCGCCTCGCAGCTGGCCAGCCAGATATGCCACCCGATACTGTGTAGAAGCCGGAAAGATTACAGCAGTTCCCTTTACCTTATCTTTGACTTCGAAAGTAGCTTTGTTGGAGCGATACTCTTTTCCCGCTCCGATTACTCTAAGCCCTTGATAGGTAATCCATTTGTTTCGCGGCGAGTTAATCTGCCGATCAGTGGCACAGACTGCGACTTTAATATCGTCTGTAGACTTCCGGGCGTTCAACTCCATTTTTGAGTCACCATAACTCTTCCAGGCTGCCCCAGGCCCGGCGGCTTGGGAAGTGTCCTGATCGGTAACCACCATAGCGGAACTGATCATGGCGATGGCGGCGGCTATCCCGAGGAGACCTAGACGTTTTCGCCTTTGGGCTCTTCGTCGACGGCGAGGACTGATTCTCGAGTAAGGGTCGGGTATCTGACTATTTCTGGCGGGAGTATTACCGCTATTTTTTACTATTTCCATACCCATAGATTCCGCTTTGGGAAGGAGGCAATCCAGATCCAAAAAACATTTTCAGAATATCGGGTAGCTAGCTTGCCTTGGGGACAAACCCGCAGTTACTCGCTGAAGCGAAAGTACTATCTTCCCAAGGGGATTACTAACTTTTTGTAAAATAGCTGGACAAATCACCTACAATATACTTTAATCTCAATAGAAACATTAACAACACTCGTAACTTACATAACAAGACGGTCCCAATGGTTAGTAAGAAAAATATTTTTAAAATAGCAGCTGGCATTCTTGCCCTATCATTAGCAGTACTTTCAGTTCCCCTGTCATCAGCGTTTGGAGAAACTGGCTTCCGGGCGGGAAACATTATTTCTGATGCCAACATGTACCAGGAGGCCCCCTCCATGTCAGCGGCGGAGATTCAAATATTCTTGAATACTCAAGGGGCAGGATGCCGCGGAAATGGATGCCTGAAAAACATCCGCCTAAACACCAGATCCTTTAATGCAGACACCTACTGCAAGGGCAAATACCAGGGAGCAAACAACGAGCCAGTTTCGCAAGTTATTTACAAGATTTCCCAAGCTTGCCAGATCAACCCAAAGGTATTGCTAGTTACCATTCAAAAGGAACAAGCCGGAATTACGCAGAATTTAACAACGGCTAAACAAAACAAACTCACCGGTTACGGATGCCCGGACGGTAGACCCTGCGCTGAACAATACTATGGGGTGCAAAACCAAATCTACCAGGCAGCACACCAGTTCCAGCGCTACCGCATCAAATCTCATAACTACAGTTTCCGGGGCGGAATAACCACCAATATCCAGTTTTCCTACCAAAGCGGATGCGGGGCTTCCAAAGTAAAACTGGAAAACCAGGCCACGGCATCGCTCTACAATTACACCCCCTACCAGCCTAATCAAGCTTTACTTTCGGGCAAGTCCGATCGTTGTTCCTCAGATGGTAATTACAATTTCTTCAAAATTTATCAACGCTGGTTTGGTGATCCTCGCAGCACAGTTTCCGCAGTCACCCCGACTAAGAAAGTTGCAGTTCCTCAAAGCGGATACACCGGCACTTCCAAGAGCACCAAGGCTCAAGCCACCAAGGAACAGGTCGCTAGCGCCCGGGCTACCGGTAGCACCGTTAACCCCGCTCCGAAGATAGGCTTGGCGAGCTCTAGCTCCTCCAACACTGCTACAACTACAAATTCTAAGGCCACTACCAGCCCCCGGTTGGCTAACAATTCCAAAGCTGCGAATAGTTCCCAGGCTGCGAAGGATGCGGCCGCTCAAAACGCTGCCGCGAAGGCCGCAGCACAAGGAGAAGCTCAGCAGGAGGCAAAGGAGGCAGCGGAAGCGACTAAACAGGCTGCCAAGGCCGCACAAGCAAAGGAAGCTGCAGCCGCGGCTGAGCAAGCACGCGCGGCAGCCACTGCCCAAAAAGAAAAACCAACCCAGCCAAGTTCGGATTCCCAAACCGCTAAGCCTCAAAGCGAAGCGCCAGCCCAGCTGCAACCTACTGTCGCCACCCCGAACAAAACAAAGCCAGCGAAGGCGGCTACTGCGCCAGCAACCTCCAGCGACAGTCCGGCCTTGGCCACTACCGGCACCATTGGCGGCTCGGCAACTATCTTGGCAATGGTCTTAGTAGTAGCGGGTTGGAGGATTCGCAAGAACGTGATTGACAACCGTCCGATCCGTGTCAACTGCTGAGGGACGACAGAACCTGCGCAATAATTTCTTGGGTCTGCCCCGGCCCGGAAGTCGCGCGAGTTTGTACCCCAGTTCGCACCGCCGGATAATCGTTTCCGTCCGGGTCGAGACGGTCCCCCACAAATAGCACTTCGGCAGGCTTTAGCGCCGTTTGCGCTAGGAACTTCTCCACTCCGTAGGCTTTATCAATCCCGCGCATAGTAATGTCGACGGAAGTCGACCCACCGGAAAGTACTGTTAACTCTGGTAGGAGCTTGCCGGCACGGGCAGCTAACTTTGCCCGTTTAGATCCGCTAGGATCCCAAGCATCTTTTTCTTCCTTTGCTGCTTGTTGTCCGAGTGCGGAATAGGTTAGCTGCGAACCCCGGTTTTCGATTATTTCTCCTACCGGATTTTCGCACCAATAGCCGAGGGAACGAGCGACATCCTCGATCACTACCCGCGCCTTCTCCACCTGATCTGGAGCCATTTTCAGTACATACTGTGCCTTCCAGTCCCCGTCTTCAAAGAGATAGTAGCGAGTACCGCAAGTGGGCAGTAGATGTACCTGCTGAGGGCAGAAGTCTTGCTCCGCTAAAGGTTCTAATAGCTGGCGGGAAAATTGCCGAAAGGATCCCCCACTGATCACCCCGGTGGGTAGCACGCGGGTAAGACTCGCGAAGACCCTCGCCATTTCGGGCAGCATTACCTGTTTCGAGGGAGCCAAAGTACCATCCAGGTCAAACATCATCGCCTTTATCGCGCCCACTCGTCGCCTTTCTTTCGTGGTTCCATAAGGTAGCCAAAAAGCCATTGTAGAGCTAAAAGTGAATGGAAACTGCATTTACCTCAGGCAACTTGGTTTAGTTATTTGCTCCCGGCTAATCGGAGCTATGGACCGCTTGGCAGGTATTGCTACACCAGTGGCGCCAAGACGACTTAAAAATGGGATATATAGAGAGTTTCTACCTTCCGCCGGCACTATGTAATCGTTTTCACAATAGCGATTTTAATCTAGCAATTACCGCATTTACCAGGCGTTTTACTGGCCCTAAAAGCCGCACCTCAATAAAAGTTCTCATATTTTTTGTCTTGACATTGACTCCCCTCGGAGAATGTCCGTATAGTAAACATGTAAACGTTTCCACGAGGGAAAAAGTTCAACTGAACTTTTCGAATCGCTAGAACAGAAAGAGAGAAAATAAAAATGGCTACTTTGGTTGTTCCTTCCATTTCAACGTCTTCTACTCGGCTTGAAGAGCCGAAAATGGTTGCCTACATCGCTTTCATCTCCTTGATGGTAGCTGGCGTAGCGATCACTTTGATCGGTGCATTTTCCGCTTACGCAATCACCGCAATCCTGGGCGGACTCCTAACTGCGGTTAGCGGATTCGGTTTCGCCTGGTCCCGTGTTTATTTCCAGCTCAAGGGAGAATAGCTTTTAACTGGCATACGCCTAAAATCATTTGTGCGTCGCCGCCAGCGACGCCTAAAGTCTCGCTGAGCTAGATATAACAGCTGAATCGCATCTCAGAAAGTCTAGACGCTCACATACTTACAATGCTAGGCGTCAATATGGTCTGGACAGCCTCCTAATAATTCTGGTGTCGGCAGGCTCTCTCAAGACTGTTGCTATTGCGGGGCGGATGGATTTCCATCCGCCCCGTTTTTCTAGTTCCAAACCGAGGTTGAGTGCCCTCCTTTTCCCCTGAACCGGAAAAGTTCGGGTATTATTCCCAGCCACAAATTGTAAAACTGTTGCCGCCACCTACTCCAGATCTGCCCTACCCCAGGAGCAAAAGACAAATAGGACAGCCAAATAAAAAGGGTGGGCAGATTCTTGTCAAAAGAACCTGCCCACCCAGTTGCGGCAACTAGCAGCTAGCTAATCGCCTCAACAGTATTAACTTGCTTTACAGCGACATATCAACCACAGCACGGCCTTGCACCTTGCCCTGAGAAAGCAGCTTATAGGTGGCTCCGGCTTCTTCTAGCGGAATCCGCTTGGTAACAATCTTCTGATAATCAATCATTCCCAGATCGGCCATCCGGATTACCTCCGGTAGATCCTGGCGGGTACGCGCGCCGTACGATCCCAAAATATGCTGAGAGCGACGTACTAGACGGTTAATCTCTACTTGCGCAGTTTGTACTCCGGCACCCAGACCGATCGGTACCATGCGGCCTCCATCTTTAAGTACATCCAAAGCGGTGGTCCAGGTTTCTGGGTGCCCTAGCGCCTCGAAAGCGACATCTACGCCTTTACCGCCGGTGATCTTGAGGATTTCGGCACGCGCATCCTGAGTGACCGAATTAATCACGTCGGTGGCACCCAATTCTTTGGCGCTGGCGAGTTTGTCATCGGAAATATCGATTGCCACGATCTGGCTGGCACCAAAGGCTTTAGCGATCTGAATAATATTGGAGCCTACGCCTCCAGTAGCAACTACCGCCACGGATTCACCAAAGTGCAGGTCAGCACCGCGGCGTACCGCTCCATAGGCGGTCATCGCGGCACAACCAATAATCGCCGAGGAAACCAAATCCATACTGGAAGGCACAACCGCTACAGAAGTGGAGGGCACTACCGCGTATTCGGCGAGGCCACCCATGGAGTACATGGCGATTTCACTGCCATCTAGATCGGCCAGACGGGTCGTGCCGTCATAAAGTTTGCCCTGCAAACGATTGAGATCAAAGAAAGGTGCACACAGGTCGTCACGCCCAGACGCACAGGCTTCACACTGACCACAAGGCATCAGGAAGGCTCCGGAAACATACTGGCCAACTTCCAGTCCGGTATGCTCATTGCCTTCACCTAACTCCACGATTTGTCCGGCAACTTCATGTCCGAGGACGCAGGGCTTGGGGAAATCAATAGCTCCCCCGATTACATGCAGGTCAGAGTGGCAAAGACCGCAGGCAGCGACTTTAATCAGTACCTCGCCTGCCTTGGGGTGGGGGGTACGAATCTCATTTACTTCCAGCCCCTTCTCAACATCACGAAGAACCGCGGCCTTCATTGTCTCGGGAATCGTCATATCCTGCTCCTTTGCTAGCGTTTAAATCTTAATTGTTTCAGCCTTGACGGGTGCCGCCCTTGAAGCTGCTCCTGTCACTCATTTCCAGTATCGTACAGATTTATACCTTTGTCCATACATTTTGACAAAAAGTAGATTTTTACAATAGATTTCTCTAAACAAGAGACAGAAAGGACTGCAGAAATAAGTAAAAATACAGCCTGAGGATTTTTGGGCAAGTTCAGGCAGAGGTAGGCATTACTATATAAATGTAATAACAATATCTCTATTCACCCCGGTGGAGATCATCTGGATTTTCACTGCCGGTACTCATAGAGACAAAAACTGCAGATACTGGCAAGCTCCTGACTGAACTAGCCTTCGATCAGAGCAGATAGCTCTAGCATTTACCTGCCCCAGAAAGGAAACCATGCTTGACCTCACTCCTGGCTTAATCGCTATCTTGGTAGCCTGCGCCCTGATGTGCGGACTGGCAAAAACCGCTCTCCCGGGACTAGCATGCATCCCGGTCGCCATTCTGGCAGCAGTAATGCCTACGCGCCCCTCCACTGCCTTAATGCTACTAATGCTACTTACCGGAGACCTGTTGGCAATCTGGACTTACCGCCACGACGCTGACTGGAAAGTGCTACGTGGCCTATTCCCACCGGTAGCCGCGGGGGTAGCCATTGGCGCCGTTTTTCTAGCAAAAGTCTCTAACCAGGTAATGAAAGTTTCCATCGGGATTATTATTTTGGCGCTGACTGCCATCACCCTGGGACTAATCTGGTATGCGCGTCGCACCGGGCATGACCTGGCGACCTCTATGAGCACTTCCTTACCTGCGCGTCTTTTTTACGGTTCCCTGTCGGGCTTTACCACTATGGCCGCCAACTCGGGAGGCCCCGTAGTATCCCTTTACTTCTTGGCTTCCCGTTTTGACGTCCGTCGCTTCATGGGCACTCAAGCTTGGTTTTTCTTTATCGTGAACCTGCTAAAGCTACCTTTTTCCGCCGGTATTGGCTTGATCGATCGGCAAATGTTGCTGATAGCCCTGTGTCTAGCTCCTCTAGTTCTGGGGGCAGCCCTCCTGGGGTGCTGGTGGATAGGGCGCATCGACAATAAAATCTTCGATCCGATTGTCACTGCCCTGACCGTTTTGTCTGCTTTGATACTACTGTTCTAAGTGCAAGCTCCTCACTGGCGAGAACAGTCGCAAGTGCGGGAAAGTTTCGCCCGGCTGGGGTGCGGGGGCGACCTGTAAAAGATGCGGAAGTAATGACAGAAGGGCGGGGGAAAGTTTGATCCGAGTAGGTGCGGTGGGCATAAGAATTTGGAAAACGCCGCCACGTTTTCCAAATTACTTGGGCACGAGGACAAACTTTCCCCCGCACCTAGACCCAACAGACAGCAAGATACAAGAAATGCGGGGGCGAGCTGAGCTCGCCCCCGCGTATCAGGTAACTCACCTACAGATTTTCAGCTGTAGATTTAGCAGTTACTTGCTGTACTTGTGCTCCATGTAGGTTTCGATTTCATCCAAAGACCGTCCGGAGGTTTCCGGCATGATCTTGAACAGCACTACTGCAATGATCAGGTTCAGTACCCCGTACATTGCGTAGGTAGGTCCACCGCCTAGAGCGGCAATCATCGGTGGGAAGGTCCAGGTAATAATGGCGTTCATAATCCACATGCAGAAAATGGCAGTACCATTCATAATTCCCCGCACATTGGCAGGGAACATTTCACCCAGCATCGTCCACACCACAGTACCGTTCGATGACTGCACCACCAGCATGAATAGCGACATCATCAACAGCACTAAGTATCCGGCCCAGACTGGCACACTGCCGGCTGCGTCATGAGGAGCAATCACGAACTGGAAAATTAGGGCGATTCCCAGCAACAGGATACCCACCAAAGTAACATCCCAGATCAAAATGGTGCGCCGACGGAACTTGGTAATCAGAATCAAGCCGATTGCCGAGCCCACCACGCTCATCACGCCGTTAGCTACCTGTGCAGTAATCGCGGCAGAAGTTCCCATACCAGCAATACCCAGTACTTTCGGGGCGTAGTACATAACGGTATTTACCCCGGTGGTCTGGTTGACAATCGCCAAGAATATGCCAACGAACATTAGTTTACGCAGCCAGGGCGTGTTCATCACGTCACGGAAAGTCCCCTTCTTGCCATGTTTCTCATTCTGGCGAGCCTCGACCATCTCGTAGAGTTCCTCGGTAAGATCCCCATCTTTCTGGGGGTCGCGTACCCGCTTCAAGGATCCAATAGCGGCGTAAACTTCCTGCTGTAGCACATGCCAACGGGAAGATTCCGGCATCAGGTGCATCCCTATCCACAGGGCAACTGCAGGCACTGAACAGAGCACAATCATCCAACGCCAGGCAGAGCCGTTACCGGCAGAAATCGTCATATTTGAGATGAACTCATGCGCTGCCTGCACATCGTTACTACCCAGATGCTTAGCAACGATCTGGTTTAAGGCATCCCAAGAATATTCGCCCGCATTCACTACCCCAGACGGATCCGATTTTACGGTAATATTGGGTCCGCCGTGAGCAGAGTTAATGATCGCGTTCATAGAGAAGGCCAACAGCTGTCCGAGTACAATCATCAGCTGGTCAACAGCCACGATGGTACCGCGGATACGCTTGGGTGCAGTTTCCGCCAGGAATACCGGCACGGTTGCCGAGGCACCACCAACGGCTAGCCCCAAGATCAGGCGGAAAGGATACATTACCCAAATATTGGGGGCAAAAGTATTTCCGAGGGCGCCGATCAGGAACAGAATCGCCAGCATGATGAGGTTGTGCCGACGTCCATAACGGTCAGAGAGCCGTCCTCCAAATAGTGCTCCGAAGGCTGCACCTAGGGTAAGAATACCGCCAATCGCGCCCTCTTGAGCCGGGGTGATCCCCATACCGCCCGCACCGTGGGGCATATACATATAGGGCAGGGCTCCCGAGATTACTCCGGTGTCATACCCGAATAGCAGGGAGCCGAGAGTGGCCACTGCGGCTACGGCGATAACTCCCCGGTGTTTACCGGAGGCTGGCGTTTCTTGCACCATTTCGCGAAGCTTGTCTTTACTCAACTCGTTAAGAGGAGTTTTTTTCTTATTAATTTCCATTGCTCGAACTTTCTATATTGAAGAGATAGGTTATTTGTCGTAAGTGGTGGTTCCGCTTACCTTTGGAACTTCGTGCCATTTACCGTCTGCGGCTGAAGCCACGGTTGCCTGGTCGATCTCGGCTGCAGACCATCCATCGGCAACTGAGGGTGCCACCTGCTCACCGGTTAAAACACCCGACAGGAACTGGAAGCACTCGACTGCTTTCATATCATCGAAGCCCATGGAAGTACCCGCCCCCGGCTGGAAGCGCGAGAAATGCGGGTAGTGAGGATTGGCCATCGAGCGCACATACCCGTGAATAACCCCATTATCCTGACCAATACAAGCCTGTAGATCATTGAGGTATTCAAAGTTCCAACGCACCGAACCCTCGGTACCATAAACTTCCACAATGTACTCGGCACGCGGCCCCACGCTCACGCGAGAAGACTCCATAGTCCCCACCACGCCGGAAGCAAAACGCACCATCATGGCCACATAGTCCTCGTTTCCGACCTCTTTCTTCTCGTCACTTACTTCCCAACCAGTGTGACCCACACCAGCCTTAGTGGGAATAGGACGCTCTTTAATAAAAGTGTCAGTAAGCGCCGAAACCTGACTAATCCGGTCACGCAACACATATTGCACCAGGTCAGCCCCATGACTCATGAGGTCACCTACCACGCCAGCACCCGCCTTTTCCCGGTCGTAACGCCAGGTATAAGGCCCATCAGGGCTAGAAGCATAATCAGCGATCAACCAACAACGAACATTAGTAATCCGCCCCAGCTTCCCCTGAGCAATCAGTTCCCGCGCCTGCTCAACTGCCGGGGTATGACGATAGTTAAAACCAACCGCCGTGTTAACCCCTGCCTTCGCCGCAGCCTCAGCAATATCCCGAGACTCGGCAGCACTTACCCCCATCGGTTTTTCAATCCAGAAAGGCTTACCAGCTTCCGCCGCCGCAACCGCGATCTCACGATGCAAAAAGTTCGGTGAACAAATAGACACCACATCCACTTCCGGATCAGCCAGCACTTCCCGATAATCGGAAACCGCTTTCTCAAAACCCAGGACACTGGTTGCCAGCTCTTGGGTCTGCGCGATCGGATCACAAGCAACCACCAAACGAACCTGGGCTCCCAACTCCGGGAAACGCTCAGCCATCGCCTTATAGGAACGCGTATGCAAGCGCCCCATCCAGCCCAGGGATATTACCCCTACGCCAATCTTCTGCTTCTCGGCCATATAAACTCCTTACTCAGCCACCATTGGCTGCAATCCATTGAGCGCGTTGGAGCCTCCCTGCTCTATTACGCACGCCATTCAATGTAACCGAAATATTTCGCTTTGTCCAGCATTTGACTTAACATTCTTACATTTAATGGTGGGATGAGGTTACGGAGAAGAATAAACAAAGAGGCGCGGGGAGAGTTTACCCAGGCAAATGCCCGATTAAACTCTCCCCGCGCCTTGCAGCTATCAGGAACCGAACGACAGATCTTGCCAGATCTTAGACTTTAACGATCCCTTTAAAAAGCTAATGAAAACCTACTTGGCTTTCTCAATGATTTCGCTAACCCGCCAACGCTTGGTCTTGGACAAAGGACGAGTCTCCATAATCCGTACCAAGTCGCCGGTGCCGCATGAGTTGTTCTCGTCATGCACCTTGTAGCGCTTGCGGCGGTTAATCACCTTGCCGTACAAGCGGTGCTTAACGCGATCTTCTACCTGCACAACAACCGTCTTGTCCATTTTGTCGGACACCACGTATCCTTGCAGC
>QWCK01005048.1_pt1 | contig 12355 bp, 12 predicted proteins | sample 1972571 | NCBI WGS metagenome assembly QWCK01 (sample SAMN09866710, study PRJNA288562) | Human gut metagenome isolate term2_stool, whole genome shotgun sequencing... | isolation source: gut | host: Homo sapiens | place: USA: California
TTTCTTTTGAAAAATATGCATAAAATCTCAATTCATATGGAACTGTTTCCTCTAGTTTATTCTCTATCATCAGCAATGTTCTTGCTTTTAAACATTTCATCACATCTTTTTGTAATGTAATAATATTTGCCTCCCTTTGTAGTGCTTTCGTTAAGCACATATACTAGCTTAGGGAAGGATGGAGTTATTTTCACTCCTGAGGCATTTTCTATCCCTTCAATTCTTTGCTTTAATACTTCTTCTACTATCATTGCCATTTCTTTTTCATATGGCATACCTTCTTTTAGGTTCATAAACATTGTTACAAACGGCGCTTGTCCATTAGTAGTAAGTAGTGTATTTACCTGATATTGTATGGTTTGTATACCGGATTTCAGCTCTTTTTTAGTCAATTTTTCTGCAAGTCTGCTGGCAACCTCTTCGTCTTGCACTTCTTCGATTACTTGATTATAGTATTTTTGATAAGAAATTGGTACAAATTGTGCCAAATGCTTTAGGTCAACCGATTGTCCACCGTATTGGTTACTGGCTATTTGTGCAATAATTTGTGTCAATACTGTGCAGGCAACTTGAAAGGATTTTGGCTTTTGGATTTGCTTTTTATTTATAACTGTACCGTTTTCAAACATATCTCCTATGTTAATTAGGCAACAGTTTGTCATTGGTTGCAATATATAGTCCATATCATGAATATGAATTGACCCATTTTTGTGTGCTTGCACTAGATGTGCCGGTATAATTTTTCTCATAGCTATGTCTTTGCTAATTTCACCGGCTAAGAGGTCTCTTTGTGTAGAATTAAGTATAGCGTCTTTATTTGAATTTTCTGTAATTACAGTCTCATTTGTCCTGTCTACCAAGGTCATTATGTTTTCGTCTGTGGTGTTGTTTTCCCTTTGGAATTTCCTTACAGCCTTATATGCCTCATAAGCCTGTGCTGTAGTATTTTGACCGTGTGCAATAAGCTTGTTAAATACTTTATCTTCTATTGTAAAAATAGATATTGTAGTGACTGCATCATCAACACACTCATCATAAATTTCATTGGCAACATCCATTGCTGTACTATAAGAATAAATTCCGCTACCGTACTTCATCGCTTTTTCAATGGCTCTTACTATTCTCATTTTGTCGAATAAAACTTCATTGCCATTTCTTTTTATTACTTTGATGTTCATACTTACCCCCGCCCAAAATTCAATTCCTTACGTTAAATTAAATAATATGATATAAAATTAGACCAATACACATTTTACCCAAATATGTAATATAAAAACTATATTTTGTGATTAGTTCAAAAATATATACTATATCTTGTGAACTACAATATATTTTAACAATTATTTTTTTAAAGTCAATATTGACTTTTTTCTAAAGTCATGCACTATTTGCTAAATCTCATCAAATTTATGTAAAAAATTTTTTTAAAGAAAAAACGTTATTTTATCTTCAAACTATATTAAAAAAATTATCCAATAATATATGAATTCATATATTATTGGATAATTTATAAACAAACGCTTAATTTACCCCATAGTAACTCTATTTTTCCCACTTTTTTTAGACTCATACATAAGGTCATCAGCTCTTTTAACTAAGGATTGTAAATAATCCTCTTTTTTTATCATAGTTGCACCAAGAGATATAGTAATGTGAAGTTCAGCTCCATTTTCTCTTAAAATGGAGTTTTCTACAAGCATCCTTATCTTTTCAGCATTTTTTTCTAATTCATCATAGTCTATTGCAGGAAGAATTACTAAAAATTCCTCTCCGCCCCATCTACCTATTAAATCGTTTTTTCTTATAGCGTTTAACATAGTATTTGAAACTGTCTTTAAAACTTTATCTCCCAGCTCATGCCCATAAGTATTATTAAAGTTTCCAAAGTTATCTATGTCACCAAAAATTACACCTAAAGCAATCCCTAAGTCCTTATATTCATTTATTTTTGCATTCAAAAAGCTTTCAGCATACCTTCTGTTAGGAATACCGGTAAGCTGGTCGTGTAAAGCAATCACCTTTAATTCTTCTTCACTATAGCTTTCTTTTTCTTCCATCATCAACGGTTTATTTTCAGAAATTTCTCTAAAAACTTCTATCCCGCCTATAATCTTACCATTTTCTACCAAAGGAGTAATATTAGTATGAATTTTAACTCTATGCCCATCCTTATGATGTAGAAAAACCACAGCGTTTCTTTCTTCTCCATCCATCAAAGACTTATGAAGTGGACACCCTGACAAACAAAGTTTATTTCCATTCTCATCTACATGATTTAATATATTATCATTGCAATGCTTACCAATTATTTCGTCTGAATAAAACCCCGTTATTAATTCAGCACCTTTATTCCAAAAAGTGATTGTCCTATCCACATCTACAAAATATATTCCCTCATACAAATTTTCAAGAATTGAGTTATAAAAATCATTTACTGCCAAAATTTATCACTCCTTTTAAATTTTTGTTTGTACGAAACGCATAACAATTTTAGCCTTTGGATTTCATATCTTTTCTTTTTATAGCTATACCAACTGTTATAAAAGACAATCACAAATTTTTTTGTGTTTAATCAGTTACAAAAAAGTGCATATGTACTTGTGAAAAATTATAGTCTTTTATACTTTTGTCATTCCTAGCCTATATTGAAGTGTACAAAAACCCCTTACTGAAAATTTAAAGGCATTAAGGAAAAATTTAAAAAATAAAATCCCTCACTTTATTTATTTGTAATTTTTACATACTTTTGATACATTATACTCAAATTAACCATAAAAATCAACCTAATTAAAGTATATTTCTAAAATTTAGAAAATATGAAATACCCTAGATATATAACTATCAAAATATACTTCTTCCTTTTTAAATACATAAATTTCTATGTTTGAATTTATTTTACTACAGCTCATAGACTTTTACGGTTTTGCCCTTTATATTTACGCCATCGTTATATTCCACATCAAATTTAACGTTAGATGTATTTCCATCCTCATCTTGCTCCTGCAATGTCAGCGTCTCCCCATCTATTAGCTCCTTGTCATTATCTATTATATAATAAGCTATATTATATAATCTCATCTGCACTGTATCAATATCCTTGTCACTATCCAAAATTTCCATTTCAGGCTTGCCAAAATCCTTCAGTCCGGTAGTAAATGCACTAATCCCGCTTTTATCTTCTTTATATGACACATTTATCAAATTATATATTGGTAGATAATCCTGTTTTAAAAACATAGTCTCTTGCACAAATGTGTTTGAGTCTATTATCTTACTTGGGGTCATAACACCTATTGAATAAGGCTCTGATAATACACTAGACACTACTTTACAAAAATCTGATGCAGTCTCTACCGGATTAGCTTCTGTTACTGCCCCAACAGCCACATGCGAAATATGATTTATCGCCAAATTGGTAAACTCCTCATCCATCTCAGACATTACAGATTTAACTTTAACCTCTTCAATAGGTACTTGAAAGTCAACGTATTTTACAATAAATGTTGTATCATTAATCTTAAACTTTACCAAATAAGGTTCTTCAGTATATCCATCACTATCTGCATTGACTTTTATATTCCATACGTTTTTTAGTGTAAAAAATATGCTGTTTAAGTCAAATTCTCTACTATTTTGTAAACACATTCCTGCAAACGCAAAACTCATAAATTCCTCCTTAACAAAAAAGCTGATTTCTCATGAAATCAGCTATAATTTTACTTTATTTTAGTCTCCTAATTCATCCATTATTTCTTGACTTGCTTGCACAGCATTTAGATATATAGCTGCGATGCTTTCATAATTCAGATTATTTAAATCACATAGCTTTTTAAATTTATCCCAATCACCGTTTTCATAACTCTTAACGATCTCTAATAAATTATGAATAGGTCCTTCTCCGTTTAAAACAGCTCCAGCTATTTGATTTGAAAGTTCAAGAGACTCTACTACCTCTTTCATAGTCATATCAAACAAAATATCAAACATATCTATCATAGATGCAAGTATAGTTTCACCAAGTAAATCTTTTAGTCTAGGATTATCCTTTAAAAGATTTTCCATGAAAATAGTCCTTACCACGATAGTTTTCATGACTTCAACGTTTAGAGCTTTTTTCTTATTACCCCTAACCTTAGCATCCTGAAACATTATTATTTTTATCCACTTGCTAAGCTTTTTATAGCCTAATAATGTTACTGCTGTATTTATAGAATCTATTTTAACAAAAAGATTTACCCTTTGAGAATTTGCTATTCTTATAATTTTATATGTGAGTGCAGGGTCTTTTTCAATCAATTTAGAAACCTTGAGCAAATCTACCATATCTATTGAATCGTCCGAATTTATTTTAGAGCTACTTAACTCCTTTAAAATATTAAGGCACGACTTAATATTTACTGATATATAATTCCCCTTATGCACTATAGGTCTTGCATAATAATATCCTTGGAAAAATTTATAGTTTAACTTTGTCGCCAAATAATGCATATTTTCATTTTCTACTTTTCCTGCAAGCAAAATCTTATCTTTAAATTTTTCTCTAGTAGACAATTTTATAATTTCATCAACACTATTTTGGATAAAATCCACCTTTATTATATCAGCTAGGTCTATAAACTGTTCACATTTATAATCCATAGTGTAATCATCGACTGCAAATTTAAAGCCTAATTGTTTTAGCTTTAATATCCTATCAATGACTATTTTTTCTTCTTTTACACTCTCTAATATTTCTATAACGTGCTCTTTAGGGGATAATACATCTACGATATTATCAAGTAGCAAATCCTTGTCAAAGTTTAAAAAGAAATTTTTTCTCCCTGTCTCTTTAGAGTCGCTATAAAAAGTATTAAAGTTTGTCAAAACATCCATAGTCTTTTCTATGTTGCTACTATCGCCTTCTTGCTCATTTCGATATAGTAACTCATACGCAATCACTTTGTTTTGAGTATTAAATATAGGTTGTCTAGCAAACAACATATCCATTTTGTATATCTCCAATCTTTCCATTTCCTACTGCATTAATACGTCACAAACTTCTCTTAAAGATGAGCCTGTTTTAAACTGTTTTTGTCCAAATTTAATCTTAGTGTTCAAGTTTCCAAGATAGATTAACTTCATAAATGACTTTTTGTCTTGGATTAGCTTACTGGCATAAAGAGCTTCCGATACGGCTGAAGAACGTGACTCAATGCTTTTAAGTGCCGCATTTAGTTCTTTTGAATTATTAATTATACCATACTTTTGAAGAACAATCGAAACATTGTACCTGTCAAAATTTAATAACTCAAAAATCATTATCAAATCATTTTTATAAGGATATACATTATTATCTACCAATAAATCTGCAATTTCATTATAGCTCATGTCCTTACTAATTTCTAATGAAATAGTCTGATTAGCTTTAATAGTTTCATCTTCTTTAGCTTTAGTTTCTTCTTGTTTAGCAAGTTTTTCCAATTGAGCCTTTAGAGCCGTATTTTCTACTGAAAGTGCTTGAATTTGTCCCTTAGCATCCTCTGACACAGCCATTGACTTAGAGGTTGAAAAATAAAATAATAATCCTAAAATAGATATATTTATACCCAAAATAATTCCAATTATAAAATTAATTTTAGATTTATTTTCCATTTTCTATCTTCCTCGCATTTTCAAAAGAAGTTCTACTTCTTTGACGCTCTTATTCATCTTTTTAGCCATTTCTTGCACACTCATGCCGTTATTAGTATATAGTGATATTTCATCTACAGGTCCACAATTGCTACTAACATCTATAGAATTAACAACTTGCGTCAGTAGCTCAACTTTTTCTTCCAATTCCTGCAATTTTTTTTCAAAAAGCATCAACTGTGCATCTATCCTAACTTCTTGTGTAATATCTTGGCTATTATTCTTAAAATTTATCTTATAAAAAATAAATACCACTAAAAATAAAGAAATCAAAGAAACTATGGCAATTCCAAAAATAATATATGAACTCATTTAACTATCCTTCTTCTATTGCAATTTCATTGCCTTTAAGATATATTTTACATCTTTGATGTATATCCTTAATATATCTTATGTTATCAACTATAGTAATTTTCACTCCTGGATATATGCTATTTCTAACTGACAAGTAGCTAAACTTAATCTGTTTCATATTACTTTGTATTAGTTGCATTTCATCTTGTATCTCTTTAATTCTATTAATGTTTTCGTTATATTTTTTTAGAGATTTAGTAAAAGTAATTTTTTTGATTAAATCCATTCTACCTTTTTGTAGCATCTCACTACCTGATTTTATCGCTGGAGTAAGTATAGCTGTTTCTTTATTGATTTCCGACAATTCTTGTTTCAGTTTTTCCAATTCTCTTGTTTTTTCAACGTCAATTCCAAGTGTAATGCTAGTCTTAGTACCCATGCTTGACCCAACCACTGATGCAATTATACTTTCTTTTGCAATAATTTCTCCACCAGCAATAAGACTTTTTTTAGAGTTTAATGTTATCTTACCTGTAGCTACAACTCTTGAGTGAATTATATAATCGGTTTTTATATCTTGACCGGAAAATACATTTGCATTTTCAATGAATTTACATATTACAGAACCCTTTACTTCTATTTGAGCAAGCTCACTGCCTTGTATACCGCCTTTTGCTACCAAGTCACCCATAACATTTATATTACACGCTTCAATTACGCCATTTACTTCAAGAGACCCCTTAGCATTAATTCCAAAGCCGGATTTTACATCGCCCTTGACAACTACTCCTCCAACAAAATCTATATTTCCTACACCTGTACCAACGTCACCATCAATAACAAGTATTTCGTTTACAGATATTTTTCCGTCTATGTATTCTAATCTACCGTCTGAGCTAGCTATTAATTTCAGACCGTCTTCACTTACTTCTACATTTTTCCCATATTTAAACTGGATATCCTTACCTGCTGCAGGCACAATCATTGTACCTTTAACATTTTTACCTGGTACTCCCTCTTCGGCCGGAATTTTATATGCAATTTCATCACCAGTCTTTGCCTGCTGAAACCAGTTTAATGCTTTAAAATCTATATTGCCATCTTCATCTTGCACAAGGTTTATATTTTTCGACAAATCAAAATTAAATTTAATGACCGCATCTTTTCCATCTACAGGAAGTGTTGCCTGAGCTATAAGTATCGGTTCATCAAATTTTTTTGAAGCAACCATTGATGCCATTACCTGCAAATCAAGACCATACTTAATGTCATTTTCCTTTAAAAAAATCATTACGTTATCCATGGTAACATAGTCTTGAACAGGTTCTCCTACTTGTTCAGACTCTTCAGTGTCAAGCTTACTTACAGAAATATATGCTTTAAGATAATCTTTTTCCACTATAAGAGCCATATTGAAACCATTGACTTTCTTTTCAATTTTGTCCATTTGAAAATTCATAAATTATCTCCTTTATTGCATATAATCCTTAAGTTTGACTAGTGCCGAACTGACTATTTGTGATATTCTAGACTCTGTGACTCCGACAATCTCTGATATCTCTTTATAAGTAAGATTTTCATAATAGTAAAGATTAATTATCGTTTTTTCCTTTGGTTTAAGTTTATCAATAGCTTTTGTAAGGTCATTTAACGTATCTTTATACTCCAAGCTTTCTTGAGGTGAGTTTTCTTTTTTCTCATCCATTAGTTGTAGCTTGTAGTTGTCTGCGAATTCTTCTTCTATTGAAACAACATTATAAAACGATGTCTGAGCAAGCAACTTATCAATTTCTTCAACTTCTATACCTAAATAGTTTGCCAGTTCTTCATCTGTTGCTTCTCTTCCTAGTTCATTTTCCAATTTTTGAAATGCCATATTTACAGCTTTAGATTTTTGTCTTACAGACCTTGGAATCCAATCTTGATTCCTTACATGGTCTATAATTGAACCCCTAATTCTAAAAGACGCATAGGTTTCAAATTTAATTTGCTTTTTGTAGTCATATTTATCAATTGCATCTATAAGCCCTATTACACCATATCCCATAAGGTCATCATACTCTATCTTTTGAGCATAGTAAGAAAATAGTTTACCGGAAACTATTTTTACTAGATTAACATACTTAGAAATAATTGAATTTCTAACTTCCAGTTTTTTATTAGGGTCTTTTTCTAAATTATATACTTCCCAAATATTTACTTCTTTTCCATCCATGACATTAACTCCCTTTAGGCATTTATGGTCATTTCTTGCAGGCAAATTTAATTATAGACACTATTTAATAAACTATTTTCTTAAAATAGATGCTTATAAATAATCAAATTATTAGTTAATGAATTTTAATTTTCAGTTCCCTCACTTACCACAAAATCTGAGTTAGCCTCATTGTTTTCTTGTATTTGTTCTTCTGGTTGACTCATCTCATCTAGTAGCTTTTTAATGTCCTCTTGATTATCTGCTCCAACATTTTGTTCAAACGTGGATTTAGTTTCAACTATTTTTTCTTCAAAAAATATTGTCTCATAAATATACCCTATCAATATAACTAAAATACTCACAAAAAATATACATATAAAAAGAGTTTTAATATATTCTAATAAAGAAATTTTAGTCACTACACCATATATAGTGTAAAGCATAAGTACAAAATAATTTATATAGATAAGTCTCAATATCTTAAGATTCATATAATCCACTCTTTTTTATATTATACTTTCTCCCTTTCCTATACTTTTTATATGAAGTTGCAATGAAGGAATATCAAAAGTAATAGTTCTACCGCTATTTCCAAGCGTATCTTCTGAAACAATTGGTATATTTAATGATTTTAGCTTAGCCTTAACAGCCTCCACATTCTTTGTACCGATGTTAAGGTTATCAGTCTTTAAAGAAACGCTAAACATCTGAGCTCCTCCAGCTATCTTTGCTTTAAGAGAACTCTTTGAAACGCCTGCCTTAATAAGGTCTTCCATCATTAAATCTATACAAGTATCAGCAAATTTTAATTTATTTGCATTGTTTTTTATTTCTAAACTTGATGGTAGCATGACGTGCGCCATACCTGCTATACCTTTACTTGCATCAAATATAACAGCCCCAACACAAGAACCTAATCCCAATGTAATTAAACCATCTGGAGCTTTTGCGATTTTATAATCTGCCATACCTACTCGAAGTATATTACTCATCCTTTAAAACTCCCAACATTCTAAATAATTTTTCAAAAGAGTCTAAATCCGGCATAAAGAAGAAGTAGCAGTTAACATCGTCCCCTTCTAAATCTAAAACATTCTCTATTAAAATCAGTTTATCAGACTCAATCCCATATTCAACTGCAGGAACACTAAGTATAGAGCTTACCATATCTATACTTACCGATGGAATAGAAATATTCATAAACAAGCTTGAAAACATTGATATTGCATTTACATATCCGCTTGTCATTATATTTCCAAGCTCTTGTATTACAGACCTTTCCATTTCTCCATATTCATTTCCTTGGACTTCTGTTCCAAGTAGGCTTCTAATAAGTACGTTAGCTGATTTAGTATCCAACAATGTAAGTATTGTGCCTTGAATATCACCAGTGAAATTAATATATACTCCTATAGTAATTTCTTCAGGGTCTTCAAACATTTCTACTACTTTTTGAGTATCAATGACTTCAATATTTGGAACCTGCATATCTACTTTTTTGTTAATCATCTGCGACAAAGAAGTAGCCGCATTCCCAGAGCCTATGTTACCTATCTCTTTAAGCAAATCTAAGCACATACTATTTATATTGTCTATAGTAAAATTCATTTCCCGTACTCCTTATAAAATCTATTTACTTAAAACCTTGTCTACATCTAGAAGTATTATCATTCTATCATTATCCCTTGCAATTCCTCTAACATAGGTTTCATCTATAGAATCTTCTTTTGCTGAATAATCAATCTGAGATTGTTCTAAGACCTTTACTTCATAAGTGGAATCCACTATATATCCTATCATCATATCATCCATCTTATTTACAATTATTCTACTTTCAGAATCCATTTGTTTTTTAGGAAGACTTAACCTCAATCGTAAGTCTATAATAGGAACAATTTCCCCTCTAAGGTTAATAACACCTGCAACATAATTCGGAGTTCTTGGTACTCTTGTTATGGCATTATCTCTTTCTATTGTTTCAACAGTGTCTATCTTTATAGCATAATATTCGTCTTCAAGAGTAAATATTACATATTGATTATCATTCATCTATAGACCTCCTAATTAAATATTTCATTGGTATCTATGATTAATGCAACTCCACCATTACCTAGTATAGTTGCTCCAGCAATTAATTTAACAAAGTGCAGATATGGTCCTAGTGATTTTATTACTATTTCTTGTTGACCTATTAAGGAATCTACAATAAGTCCTAAGTCCTTATCACCTTTTCTAACTATTACTACAGTTACTGTACCTTGTTTTCTTTCGCTATTTTCAACTTCCATTACCTCGGACATTCGCTTTAATTCAAGAGGTGTATCTCTGTAAAGTATAATTTCTTTACCTTCAATGTTTCTAATATTTTCAGTGTTTATATCTGTTATCTCTTTGATGTTATTTAGTGGTATTGCATATTTTTCATCTCCGATAATAACAAGAAGTGCTTGGATAATCGCTAATGTAAGCGGAAGTCTTATTATAAATGCTGAACCCTTGTCTTTTTCAGTTTTTACTTCAACTGTACCGCTAAGTGTTTCTATCTTGTTTTTAACTACATCCAGTCCGACCCCTCTACCTGATACATTACTGATATGGTCAGCTGTTGAAAAACCTGCTGCAAATATCAATTCAGCCGCCCTGTTGGCATCCATTTCATCAGCTTGCTCTTTTGAAAGTATTCCTCTTTCAATTGCTTTTTCTTTTACTTTTTCAACATTTATACCAGCACCATCATCGGTTACTTCTATAACAACAGTATTCCCGTCTTGGAAAGCTATTAATCTTACTGTTCCTTTTTCATTTTTGCCCTTTGCAATTCTTTCTTCAGGTGATTCAATACCATGGTCAGCAGAATTTCTCAGTAAGTGAATTAGTGGGTCTCCTATCTCATCGATAACAGTTCTGTCAACTTCTGTTTCTTCACCTTCCATTATTAGTTCTATTTCTTTATTTAAATCCTTTGATAAGTCTCTTACAACTCTTGGGAATCTGTTGAATACTCTTTCTATAGGCACCATTCTAACCTTAGTAACTGCATCGTGTAGGCTAGTTGTAACTCTTTCCAAATATTCTATAGCATCTGTCATATTTTGGCGTTTGCTAAATATCTCGCTATCTTCTAGTCTAGTTTTTACGATTATAAGCTCACTTACTAGGTTCATAAGATTATCTAATCTATCTGTATCAACCCTTATAGTCTTAGAAGATTTATTTGCTCTGGATTCTGTCTTTTTAGCGTCAGCAGGAGCACTTGCCTTTGTAGATTGAGCTGCTATCTGAGGTGCTGTTGTTTGCTGAGGCTCTACCGGTTTTAATTCTGACTGAGGTGCTTGAGTAGCTGGTTGTTCTTGTTTTACTTCTTGTGGTTGTTCTTTTTGCTTTAAGTTTTCGATGTCAAAAGCACTTACTTCAACTTTTGTAATTTCTGAAACATTTTCTATTAATCCTTTTAGCTCATCTACTGATTCTTGTGTTAAAACTAAAAGACTAAATTGTCCTTCAAAAGATTCTTTTTCCAAATCGTCAGAAGATGGATTTGAGTATACTATTTCTCCAATATCTTCAACATTTTTATACACTATAAATGCTCTAGCAGATTTAAGCATACATTTTTCATCTACATATACATCCGCCTTATATACACTCATTCCTGAGCTTATTGCTTGAGATAATGAGCTATAGAGTGCATCTTTATCTGTTTCAGACAAATTTAAAGATAGTCCATTTGTACTATCTGTCTGTGATGCAGAAGCCGTCTGCTCGTTGCTTTTTGTTTCTTGAGTTACTGTTCCGCCGGATTCAATGCTTTCAAGTCTAGTAACTAAATCCGTAATATCAATATTTTGTTCTTTACCTTCTGTTTCTATGTTTTTTACTTGTCCTTCAAGCACGTCTAAGCCCTCGAAAAGTGTATCGATTATGTCTCTGTTTACAACTATTTTTTGAGAACGGATACCATCTAATACATTTTCCATCTTATGGGTCAATTTTTGCATATTTGTGAAACCCATTGTACCCGACATTCCCTTTAGTGTATGGGCAATTCTAAAAATTTCATTAACAGTTTCCATATCATTTGGATTATCCTCTATTCTTAGCAGACATTCGTTTAGGTTTTGCAGATGTTCTCTAGACTCGTCTAAGAAAATATCAATGTATTGGTCAAAATTAAACATTTTCATACCCCCATAA
>QWCK01005050.1_pt1 | contig 12354 bp, 6 predicted proteins | sample 1972571 | NCBI WGS metagenome assembly QWCK01 (sample SAMN09866710, study PRJNA288562) | Human gut metagenome isolate term2_stool, whole genome shotgun sequencing... | isolation source: gut | host: Homo sapiens | place: USA: California
CAGAGTACTTCACGCGGAGAGAGAGGGATTCGAACCCCCGGCACCTCTCAGTGCGACGGTTTTCAAGACCGTTGTAATCGACCACTCTACCATCTCTCCAATGATTTTGCGAATAGATTTTCTTGAAAGCGAGTGCAAAGATAGATAATAAAAATCATATATTACACTTTGTAATTTATAATCTTGACTTGCTTAAGCTTTATTAACAGATACAGAGGTCTCACGAGTCTAAAAAGAGGTAATTTTGTAACTGTTAAAAGATAAAGGTTCAAATGATATACCCGAACAACTTTGAGACTAAGGTAGGTTTTGACGAGATACGCACAAGGCTGAAAGCGGAATGTCTTTCCACTTTGGGCATGAGTCTTGTGGAAGAGATAGCCTTCTCCTCTGATGCGGAATGTGTGAGCACCTGGATGGCGCAGATCAGTGAGATGCGCCGTATAAACGAGGAGGAGGAAGATTTTCCGCTGGACTATTTCTATGATGTCCGCGACCATGTGAGACGTGTGCGACTGGAGGGCACGTGGCTGGAGGAGCAAGAACTTTTCGACTTACGGCGTTCGCTGGGCACAATAGAACGATTGGTAGCGTTTCTGTATCGTGGTGACGACTTGCCACAGAATGACGCTGAGGGCTATGGGAATGAGTCGGATGTCGTGTTGAAAAAGTGGTACTTCCCCCATCTGCATGAGTTGGCTGACGGCGTTGCTACATTTCCCGTGTTGAATCAGCAAATTGATCAAATCATAGACAAGTTTGGACATATACGTGACACGGCTTCGCCAGAATTAGCAAGTATTCGGCGCGAGCTGGCACGGACAGAAAAATCTGTCTCCCGGATATTAAGCGGTATTCTGAATGTTGCGCAGAATGAGGGAGTGGTTGAAAAGGATGTTACACCCACCATTCGCGACGGCCGCCTGGTCATACCGGTGGCTCCGGCTTTGAAACGCCGTATCTCGGGTATTGTACATGATGAGAGCGCCACTGGGAAAACAGTGTTTATAGAACCCACGGAGGTGGTGGAAGCCAATAACAAAATCCGCGAGCTCGAGAACGAGGAGCGTCAAGAGATTGTGAGAATTCTTACGAAGATGGCAGCTCGAATCCGTCCCCACACAGCCGAAATCCTCGACTCATATCACTTTCTTGCTCAAATAGATTATATACAAGCCAAGGCGAAGATGGCCGCCCAAATGAATGCCATTGAGCCCGAGGTGAAAGATCGACCCTATGTCGACTTCATCCGCGCCCGTCACCCCCTGCTCGAATCTCACCTGAAAGAAGGACAAGTGATTGTACCTTTGGATATTATGCTTACTCCGGAGAAGCACATCTTGATCATCTCGGGGCCGAATGCCGGTGGCAAATCGGTGTGCCTGAAAACGGTGGGACTCCTTCAATACATGTTGCAGATGGGCCTTAGCATTCCGGTCGGAGACCGTACCACATGCGGTATTTTCCAAGACCTGATGATTGATATTGGTGATGAGCAGAGTTTGGAAAACGACCTGAGCACCTATTCCTCGCACCTGCTGAATATGAAGAACATGATGCGTCAGGCTTCTGCCAACACCCTGATACTGATCGATGAGTTTGGCACCGGTACCGAACCTCAAATAGGCGGAGCTATAGCCGAGAGCGTTTTGGGACAATTCTGCAAGCGCGGAGCATGGGCAGTAATCACCACTCACTATCAGAACCTGAAACATTTTGCAGACAACCACACGGGCGTGGTCAACGGAGCAATGCTCTACGACCGCCACGAGATGAAGCCCTTGTTCCAGTTGGCCATTGGCCGTCCGGGGAGTTCGTTCGCAATTGAGATTGCCCGCAAAATAGGACTGCCTGAAGAGGTGATAGCCGAAGCTTCCGAGTTGGTCGGTTCAGATTATATTCAAAGCGACAAATATTTACAGGACATCGTTCGTGACAAGCGCTACTGGGAGCAAAAGCGCCAAGCCGTGCGTCAACAGGAAAAAGATCTGCGCAAACAAATTGAGCGTTATGAGACCAACATTGTCGATGTTGAAAAGCAACGCAAGAACATTTTGGCCAAGGCCAAGCAGGAGGCAGACGAACTCCTGAAAGAAAGCAACCGCCAAATAGAAAACACAATCCGGGAGATTCGCGAAGCGCAGGCAGAAAAGGAGGACACACGTCGTATCAGAGCCGAGTTCGACGAGTTCAAGCAGGATGTGGAGCAGGGCAAATGGACCAAGAAGCGAAAGCCTGAAAGCGGAATATTGAGCGAAGATGATTTTAAAAAGAAAGTGGAGGAGATCAAAGCTCGAAAGAAACGACGGGAAGAGCGCAGAAAGAACAAGGACGCAGCGTCTCAGAAAGCGGCCGAGGCTCTGCGTGCTGCAGCTGCAAGATCATCACAACCGAGAAAGGCCAACGATATCGAAGTGGGCGACGAAGTGCGTATCAAGGGAATTGCATCCCAAGGTCGTGTCGATGCTGTGGACGGCAAGACGGTTACCGTCATTCTCGGCGGTATTAAGACAAAAATAGAAAAGAAACGACTGGAACTCGTTGATGCCAAGAGGACAAAAGAAGATACTGCGCGAGAGGGGGAAACTCTATCTAAGATGGACAAACTGAAAGCCAACCTGCAAAACAACAGCATCTCGCATGCTACCCAGGCTACCATCGATGAACACAAACGCACCTTCCGCCAAGACTTAGACATTCGAGGAATGCGCGGAGACGAAGCTTTACGGGTCGTTCAGAATTATATCGACGATGCGATATTGATGGGTGTGCATAAAGTCAGAATATTGCACGGCAAGGGCAACGGCATCTTGCGGCAACTGGTTCGCCAATACTTATCATCCGAGTCGAACGTGAGCCATTTTGCCGACGAGCACGTGCAGTTTGGCGGAGCCGGCATTACGGTTGTCGATTTAGGATAATGACACACTGTTCACGATATCATTGACGTTCATTCTATTCTCGCTCATGGTTCTGTGCAAAACAGTTAGATTTTGGCAATAAAACAAATAAATTGCCAAAATCTAACAAACTATGAACACTCATATGACGTTAAGGGTCAGGAATAACGAAGCGTTGATTCCTGACCCTTAACAGTAAAGTTGAATCTATAAACGATGTTAAGCCTTGATGTTGGGCTCCTCGAGGCCGAGTCCCTTTTTCTTATCGACCGCCTTGAGAATGAGTCCGATGATGAGAGCGGCCACACCAAGACCGGCCAGCATGATGAGTGGTGCGGTGTAGTCAAGCTGGGTAGCATCGGTCACGCCGGGGTTAGTCTTGTCGAGCACCTTGCCAATGAGCAGGGGGAACAGCCATAGGCCAATGTTCTGAATCCAGAAAATCAAGGCGTAGGCCGAACCAATAATCTTGGCGTCGACAAGTTTAGGCACACTCGGCCAAAGCGACGCAGGCACTAACGAGAACGAAGCACCAAGCACGAGAATCGTGAGATAGGCTACGATAACACCGCCCACCTGACTATCCTTGAACTGAGGCAGAACAAAAGCAAAGGTGAGGTGGCAGGCGATCAGCAGGAGCGAACCAAGTATCAGCATCGTCGCTGCCTTGCCCTTGTGGTCCACATAGTTGCCGAGAATCGGCGTGATGCCCACGGCAAGCAGTGGGAATACGGCAAACACAGACTCGGCAGACTGGCGCATGTAACCCATATAGCAATAGAGAACAAGCGAGGCAATGGAAATACAAAGCACTATGTGTTTGATGCTCTTTTGCTTCATGAAGTTAAACATGAATGCTGTGGCAGCCACAATCAACATGATGGCATACTGAACGAGGGTTGCCGAGGTGGACGTCCAGAATGAGTCGGAGGGCAATTCAGTAAACGTCAGATTGCACTGCAACATGTTCACCGCATACTTCTGGAAGGGGAAGATGGCCGAATAATAGAGCACACAGAGCAGGGATACAAGCCAGAAGCCCATGCTGGAAAGAATTTGTCCGATATCTCTGATGTGGAACGAATCTTCCTTCTCCTCAGCCTCACCGGTCTGTTCATCCAGTTTCCTATCCAAAAAGAAGTAAACAATAAACATGATCAGTGCAATGCAGAGCAGCACAACACCAAAAGCCACCGACCGAGAAACATCAACCTGGCCACCCAACTTGGCAAAGAAGGGGGAGAAAATCATGCAGGTGGCCACGCCCAGACGCGCCAATGCCATCTCAGAACCCATAGCCAATGCCAGTTCGCGACCTTTGAACCATTTCACAATTCCACGAGAAGCCATGATACCGGCCATCTCGACACCACAGCCGAAGATCATGAAGCCGCAGGCAGCAACCTTGGCAGAAGCCGGCATGCCCTCATAGAAGGGCGACACGCCCAACTGCTCGAACACGGGGATGTGGTTCAGGTTCTCTGTAAACCACGCCTCTACCCCACTGCCCATGAAACTCTCGCTGATGGCATAATACTTGATCAGTGCACCAACGAGCATCACCATACCCGAAAGGACAGCCGTGAAGCGCACGCCCATCTTGTCGAGAATGATACCGGCAAAAATAAGGAAGAATACAAAAACGTTCAGAAAGGTTTCTGAGCCCTGCATCGTTCCGAAGGCCGTGGAATCCCATCCGCGTTCGGCGAGCATCAAATCCTTGATAGGAGAAAGGATGTCCATAAAGATGTAGGAACAAAACATGGCCAATGCCAATAGGAGGAGTGCCGTCCATCGCATGGCAGCAGAGTCTCGAAGTGTGTGTTGAACTTGAGTAGTCATAATGTGTATCGTAGTTATTTTCTATCGAGTAAAAGTTGCCATGAGCGACTCCCATGGAGTCGTTCATGGGTTAGAGGTTAATTCTTCAACCAGCGGTCGAGCCAGTTGAAGAACGTGCGCTGCCACAGGATTCCGTTTTGCGGTTTCAGCACCCAGTGGTTTTCATCCGGGAAAATGAGCAGCTCGGCCGGAATACCACGCAAGCGGGCTGCATTGAATGCCCCCATGCCTTGGTTGGCATTGATGCGATAGTCTTTTTCTCCATGGATGCAGAGGATGGGCGTATCCCATTTGTCGACAAAGCGGTGAGGACTGTTGGCATAGGTTTTCCGCGCAGCTTCTGTCTGGTCCTTGTTCCAATAGGCATCGTCATATTCCCAGTTGGAGAACCATACTTCCTCGGTATCGGTGTACATCGACTCTAAGTTGAAGGCTCCATCATGAGCGATGAAACACTTGAAACGCTTGTTGTGATGTCCGGCAAGATAGTACACGGAGAATCCTCCGAACGAGGCGCCCACGGCTCCAAGACGGTCTCTGTCTACATAGGGAAGCTTGTTGGCTGCATCGTCGATTGCCGAGAGGTAATCGTCCATACATTGTCCGGTCCAGTCCTGACTCACGGCCTCGTTCCATTCGCTTCCAAAGCCGGGCAATCCGCGTCGGTTTGGTGCCACAACCACATAGCCGTGTGCGGCCATAATCGACATGTTCCAACGGTAACTCCAGAATTGGCTGACCGGACTTTGTGGTCCGCCCTCGCAGAACAGCAAGGTGGGGTATTTCTTGTTCGCATCGAAATGGGGCGGCAGGACAATCCATACCAGTTCTTCTTTGCCGTCGGTGGTCTTCACCCAACGTTGCTCCACGGTGGGCATGGCCAGCTGGTCAAAGATATGTTTGTTCTCATCCGTAATCTTAGCCACCTCCGACTTCTTCTCTTTCTTGCTCGGAGTGAGCACATAGAGGTCGTCGGGATGCAAGAACGAGTGGCGCGTGACGAGCAGTTGTTTGCCGTTGCCCATCATTTGCAGCGAGCCGTAGTCATACCAGCCATCGGTGAGCTGCATCACACGACCACTCAAATCCGTTTGGTAGACCATCTCCGTGCCATGCCAAACCCCAAGGAAGTAAAGTGTTTTGGAATCCGGAGCCCAACAAAAGTCATCGACATTGGAGTCGAAACTCTCCGTGACATATTTCTTTTCGCCCGTTTTCAGATTGTAGACACACAGGCGGTTGCGATCGCTCTCATAGCCATTGCGTGCCATGCTCTGCCAAGCTATGTACTGACCATCGGCCGAAAACTTCGGATTGATGTCGTAGCCCACGTTCATATCGCCCGCCTGCCTGTTCACAGCCTGATTGCGCATGCTCTTGGTGGGGTCTATTCGGGGTTCCTGATAGTCTGCCGGCTTACAGAGGTTTCGGGTTTCACGGGACTCTATATTATAAAGGTATATATCCGCATCAGTAGAGATGGCATAGTCTACTCCCGTTTTCTTGCGGCATGTATAGGCTACATGCTTGGAGTCTTTGCTCCAGTCGATCTGTTCTACACCGCCAAATGGAGCCATGGGACATTCGTAGGGTTCGCCTTGCATGATGTCAATGCCCTCAGCAACCGTATTTCCATTGATGCCGGCAAGGAACAAATGCGGGATGGACTCAACGTAGTGATCCCAGTGACGGTAGTTCAAGTCGGTCACCAATCGTCCGCTGGCCTTGGGCAGATCGTCTGGATTTTTTTGTATGGTACCATAATAAGGCAGACTCTTGACGAGGATGACATGCCGACCATCAGGCGAGAACTTGAATCCCTCGATATCGGTTTTCGAGTTGGTCAGTTTCTCGCGGCCCGTTCCGTCGGGATTCATCTTCCACAACTGACCCTCCCTCAGGAATGCTATCTTTTGCCCATTCTCTATCCAGGCGGCATCGGTCTCGCTTTTGGCATCGACCGTGAGTGGTGTGGGGGTGGCGATTTTCTTTCCCACCTTGGTAGGCTGGACAAAGAGCATGGTGTGGCTCTTATTCTCCTTCACGCTGTAATAACTCACGTGATAAACCACCTGCTTGCCATCAGGAGACACCTGTGCACCGCCAATCCTACCCATAGCCCATAAAGCCTCGGGCGTCATGAGGTCGCAGTTTAAAGCTAAAAGTGAAGTGGTATCTTTCTGAATCATGGTTTGTGCATTGGCTTGGGGCTGGTTTAAAAGCAGAATACCCAATGCCAGAGCTATCGCTTTGTTCATTGTTGTTGAATTTTTAAGACTTACAGGATCGTTATAGGATTCAAAAAAGTAAAACAAAACCTACAGGCCACCAAACCATCGGTTTCGGAACGGCCTGTAGGGTATGGGTTGTCAGGTTACAATCCTTTCTTTTTCCGGTTGAGATCGTCTTGCTTCCGACGCTGCTCCTCCATCTGTTTTTGTTGCATTTGCTGCAAAGCCTGCATGCGCGCCATCATACCTTTCATCTTCTGCGGATTGTTTTGGTTTTCCTTGTAGCGTGCTTCAAGAATGGCCAGAAGCTTTTCTTCGTTGGTCGTCTTGCGCAGCACAAACATGATGGCAGCCGACATGATGAGCGAAACAAAATAGTAGAAATTCAGACCTGAGGAGTAGTCGTTGAATATGAAGAAGAACATCAGGGGCATGAGATACATCATCCACTGCATCATCTTCATCTGCTCGGCCTGCTGACCCACCATCTGGTCTTTCTGCATCTGCATCGTAAACCAGCTGTAGATAATCTGGGCACCACAAAACAGAATACAGGTCAGCGAGAGGTGGTCGCCGATAAGCCACAGGTTGGTGTTCCATTGGAGAATGGGGTCGTAGGTCGACAGATCATCCATCCACAGGAAACTCTCTCCGCGCAGCTGGATGGCGTTAGGCACAAAGTTGAACATGGCAATCCAGATCGGCGCCTGTATGAGCATGGGCAGACATCCCGAGAGCGGCGAGACACCATATTTGGCATATTCTGCCATCATGGCCTGCTGCTTTTGCATCTGGTCTTCGGGCTTGTCAAACTGCTTCGTGGCGGCGTCGAGTTTAGGTTTCAGCACGCGCATCTTGGCCGAACTCATATAGCTCTTCTTCACCATAGGATAGGTGATGGCCTTGAGCAACAAGGTGATCAGGATGAGTACAATTCCCATGGGGAACCACTTGCTCAGCCAGTCGAACACATAGATGGTGAACCAACGGTTGATGATGCGGAACAAAGGCCAACCCAGATAGACCAATCTTTCCATCTGAAGGTCTTTGCCAAAGGCACTTTCCTTCTCCACACTCTGCAACAATCGGAAATCGTTGGGGCCGTAATAAAATTCAAATTCCGTCGGCGTGTTGCCGGTCGGATCGAAGAACGACTTCATCTTGGCCTGGTATTGCTTCAGATATCCGCTCCCCTTCTCCTGTGGAATCGACGTCATCAATGTGTTGGAGCCCAAATTGTCCTTGGCAATCATCACGGCAGAGAAGAACTGATTCTTGAAGGCAACCCAGTCGATGCTCTCTTTAATTTCCTCATCAATCTTTTCATTAGAGGCATTCAGGTAGTCGGTGCCACCGTCGCTTTCATGATAGGTGAGTGTAGCGTAGCGCGCTTCGAAAGCAAATCCCTTCTCCTGTTGCCGCACCTTGTCCTGCCAGTTGATGGCCATGGTGCTGGTGTTTGGAGCGAAAAGTCCGGCCATACCGCTGACTTGAAACTTCATGCGGAGCAGATAACTGTCGCCCAAACTGTAGATCATGCGGATGGTCCTGCCCGATCCTGCATCGGCGGTGAACACCACCGTGGAGTCTGTCACTTCCGAGGTTTGGAAGAAAAGGTCGGCCGTAGAGATATTGGCCTCCTTGGCAACAAGCATATATTCTATGCTCTGCTCGTCTCCCTGAAACAGGGTGACGTCCTTTTTCTCGGTGATGTTGTCCTTATAGTTTTTGACAACAGCCTTTTTAACCTGTGCACCTTTTGTTGAGAAGGTAAGTTCCAACTTATCGTTTTTCAGCACAACGTCCTGAGCCTGACCCGTGAGGGCATGATGAAAAAGTGCTGTTGTGTCTTCCTGAACTTGCTGTTTGGCAGCCTGCTGGCGCTTGAAAGCAGCAGCCTTGGCATCTTTCTCGGCCTTGGTGCGGTTGACATGCGCAATGGAGTCTTTCACAAATTGTGCTCGCTGCTCTTCCTCTGAAGGCTGCGCATACCAGCTGAATCCGATGAGAACTACCGCTATAAGGACGAATCCTATGAGTGAGTTTTTATCCATGTTTTTTTTTGAGCGTTAAGGCGTTGGGAAGTCAAATGAGGTTTGTCGCTTGCCAACGCCTTGGTCTATTATTTCTTTTTATTATCAATTGCATTTTTCACAAAGTCCACGAACAGCGGGTGTGGCTTGAGCACGGTGCTCTGGTATTCGGGGTGGAACTGTGTTCCGATATACCATTTCAATCCCGGAATCTCCACGATTTCCACCAGATCGCTCTCCGGATTGCGTCCCACACACATCATTCCATGACGTTCGAACTCCTGCAGATACTCGTTGTTGAACTCATAACGGTGACGGTGACGCTCCTGTATGTATTCTTGTTTGTAGATGTTCATCACGCGGGAATCCTGCTTGAGCACACACTCGTACGCACCAAGACGCATGGTACCGCCCATGTTTGTGATGTTTTTCTGTTCCTCCATGATGTCGATGACATTATGCGGTGTCTTTTCGTCTATCTCGCGCGAGTTGGCATCTGCATATCCCAACACATTGCGGGCAAATTCGATGACCATCATTTGCATCCCCAGACAAATGCCAAAGGTGGGGATATTATGCGTGCGGGTATAATGTGCGGCGATGATTTTGCCTTCTATACCGCGCTGTCCGAATCCCGGACAAATCATAATGCCGTCCTGTCCGGCCAGCTTTTCGGCAACGTTTTCTTCCGTGATGTGTTCGGAATTGATGAATGTGATGACCGTCTTGTGATCATTATAGGTACCCGCCTGTGACAAAGCCTCGCGTATGCTCTTGTAGGCATCTTGCAGGTCGTACTTGCCCACGATTCCAATTTTCACCTCTTCCGTGGCTCGGTTCCTCCGCTCGAGGAACGCACGCCAAGGCCCGAGACTTGGCGTTTCGCCGATAGGCTCGCCCACTTTTCTCAGGATGGCCGTGTCGAGTCCTTGCTTCTGCATGTTCACGGGCACTTCATAAATACTGGGAAGGTCCTCGCTCTGGATCACACAATCCAAGTCTACATTACAAAAGGCAGCCACCTTTTTGCGCATCTGGTCAGGGAGATGCTTCTCTGTGCGCAGCACTAAGATGTCCGGCTGAATACCCACACTTTGCAGTTCCTTGACCGAATGCTGGGTGGGCTTGGTCTTGAGTTCGCCGGCAGCATGAAGATAAGGTACATAGGTGAGATGCAGGTTGAGGGCATTCTTCCCCAACTCCCATTTAAGCTGTCGGATGGCCTCCATAAACGGTGCACTCTCGATGTCGCCAATCGTACCGCCAATTTCGGTGATGACAAAATCATAATGATATTTTTGTCCCAGCAATTTAACGTTGCGTTTGATCTCATCCGTGATATGTGGCACCACCTGAATGGTCTTGCCCAAATAGTCACCCCGGCGCTCCTTGTCGATGACAGCCTTGTAGATTCTGCCTGTCGTGAGCGAGTTGGCCTTGGTGGTTTGTATTCCGGTGAAGCGTTCATAGTGCCCAAGGTCCAAATCGGTTTCCATGCCGTCCACCGTTACATAGCATTCTCCATGCTCATAGGGGTTCAGCGTGCCCGGGTCTATATTGATATATGGGTCGAATTTTTGAATAGTAACATTATACCCCCTTGCCTGTAAAAGCTTGCCAACAGAAGAAGAAATAATTCCTTTACCAAGAGAAGAAACCACGCCTCCGGTGACGAAGATATATTTTGTTTTTGCCACGATCGTAAGTGTTAAATGGTTGATGTGTAATTTGGTGCAAAGGTAGCATAATTTTACGAAACGCACAACAAAACAAAATGAAACTTTGACGCGGGGGACAAAGAATTGTTTGAAAGAAAAAATGTTAAGTTGTAAGTATTTCGTACAATAATTATTAACTTTGCAAGCATGAGGTGGGTTGCCACTTCCTATAGATATAACGTCAAACCCATGAAATCGATGAATAAATATAAGTTTGGTGCTATCTTGTTGATGGCTGTTATGCTTTTGCCTCTGACCGTATTGGCAAAAGGAGATAATCATCCGGTACGCTATTGGCTGTTGCCACAGCGCAGCCTCCTGAACTATGAGGATTCGCTGAGAATCTTTGGCGACTCGCTGTATCGCAAAGATGTTGTGGTGCCTCCTACCCTTTCCAAACAAGACATGGCTCCCTTGTTTTTACCCTTGACGTTCTATAAGAATATCAGCCACAACGCTTTTGTCCTGAACAAGGATCTGTCACCCTTAGACTTGCAACTTCTGCATGTGTATTTGCGGCGTCCCGACATGGTGGAGAGCACGCAAAGCGAGTTGGAGAAGGCCGGTCCGACACTGGCTCCAAAGACTGTGGCCGACAAGCCCACGGTCATGGTGAAACAGCCCGCGGCCAAAGAACCGGATGTCATGCCGGTGGATGTCGTCGTGCTGAAACCTAATTTCTGGAAGCTTACGGGCGATTATTATCTGCAATTCCTGCAAAATTATATTTCAGAAAACTGGTATAAGGGCGGAGAAAGCAACTATTCCATGGTGGGTGCCCTGACCCTTGAAGCCAATTATAACAACAAGTCTAAATTCAAGTGGGAAAACAAGTTGGAGATGAAATTGGGTCTCCAGACCTCCAAGAGCGACTCCCTGCACAAGTTGAAAACCTCTACGGACCTGCTGCGATATACCGGCAGGCTGGGTTTGCAGGCCTCCAAACGTTGGTATTACACTTTTCAGGTGGTGGCCAGCACGCAATTTATGCCCAACTACAAAAGCAACCAGCATGCTGTTCTCGCCGACTTCATCTCTCCCCTTAACGTCAACACCTCTATCGGTATGGATTACACGGTAGACTGGTTCAAGGGAAGACTGAAGGGTATTGTACACTTAGCTCCACTGGCTCACAACTTTAAATATGTCGACCGGCTGGCACTGGCATCGCGCTATGGCATTGACGAGGGAAAACACGTGCTGCATGATTTCGGTTCGCAGATGACGGTCGATCTGAAATGGAAATTCACCGACAATATCCTTTGGCAGACCAGGCTATACGGTTATACGACTTATCATCGCGGAGAGATTGAATGGGAAAACACGTTCACCTTTCAGTTCAACAAGTATATCTCCACGAAATTCTTTGTTTACCCCCGATTTGACGACGGGCGCAAACGTGATGACAAGCACGGCTACTGGCAACTGAAGGAGTATGTCTCCCTGGGATTCTCCTATAACTTCTAATTCGGCAGCTTGCTGTGCTGCTCCTCAAAAAGTTTACACGGAAACGCCAAAACAAGCGCTCAGATATTCTATTGGAAAATTAAAATCCTATATTTGCCTACACGCTCATTTTGGTCTAAACGCGTAAAATTATGAAGAAGCATTTAAACCCGTTGGAGAAAGA
>QWCK01005051.1_pt1 | contig 12349 bp, 8 predicted proteins | sample 1972571 | NCBI WGS metagenome assembly QWCK01 (sample SAMN09866710, study PRJNA288562) | Human gut metagenome isolate term2_stool, whole genome shotgun sequencing... | isolation source: gut | host: Homo sapiens | place: USA: California
CAAATATGTCCAAGATTAAATTCGTCCTGTCTACAACTTTTTTCTTTATCGCGTCGTTTAAGTTTCTAAGTTGGATCCCTGTAAGCTCGTCGTTAAAAACCACCGTGTCAATTTCGTTTGACTCACAGATTTCTTTAATCTCCTCCACTTTTCCGGGGCCTATTAAGTACTTTGGATTAAACCTGTCCATGTTTTGAGTGGTCTCGATAATGACCTCTCCCCCCGCCGCATAGACAAGCTCTGAAAGTTCTTTCATGGAGTTGTCCAGATCATATGGGTATGCACCTAAATTTGTGCCTACTGTTAAAACTCTTTCAGTTTTGTTTGAATTTTCGATAATATCACCTATTGGTTATTGTAGCATAAATGGATATATCATACACATTGACCGCTCTAAATGATATAATTTTCTTGGAGGCTGTATGGAAAACACAAAGAATAAATCAAAATTAAAACTGATTTTATTAATACTTTTATTTATTTTTTTCATAGCAATGTCGTTCTTGGCCTATGGTGTGCTTGGTATCATAGCAGATGCACCTGAGACTGATTTAAACAATATGGCATCGGCATTTGATCAAACCACTTCCATATACACTGAAGACGGAAGGCTTTTGGAAAATGTCGAAGCTGTTGAGTATAGAAGAATAGTAAGTATTGATGACATTCCCGACAATTTAATAAACGCAATAATAAGTGTGGAAGATCAAAGATTTTATTCTCACCCCGGCATCGACATGCGAGGCATTTTAGGATCACTTGTCACAAACATAAAGGCGGGACGAATTGTAAGAGGAGGTTCCACCCTTACTCAACAACTTGTAAAGAATGTCTACCTGACCAATCAAAAAGTTTACGACAGAAAAATTAAAGAGGCTTACCTTGCTCTTAGAGTTGAGTCTCACCTTTCAAAGGAACAAATTTTAGAAGACTACTTAAACATCATCAACTTGGGTCAAGGCGCTTACGGTGTACAGGCGGCGGCATGGACATATTTTTCCAAGGACGTTAAGGACTTGAACCTAAACGAGTGCACACTACTTGCAGCAATTGCCAAATCACCTGTAGAGTACTCCCCCTTTAAGCGCTACTATAAGGAGGACCTTAAAGGCGATGAAGAAATTTTTGCACAAAGTGAAGTGGCGGGAGAACTTATGTACTTTGTGAAAAATGAAAAGGCCTTTGACAGGCAAAAAATTGTTTTGAAAAAAATGTTGGAACTTGAGATGATTTCAAAGGAAGAGTATGACAATGCCCTTTCGACTGACAAAGACACTATATTAAATCCGGGCAAAAAAATATTCCACTCTCTTTCATCTTACTCCATGGACTACATAAGTAGAGACGCATTAAAAGTACTTGCCGACTATTACAATGTGGACGAAGAAGATGCACAGCACAAATTTTTCACAGGTGGCTACCAAATCTACACTTCAATAGACGAAGATATGCAACAAAAAATAGAAGGTATGTACTCCGACTTTCAAAATTATTTTGCAGCGGGCAAATTAAATTTTAAAATAGACGACTACAAAAATGTTGTGGACAGTAAGGGCGACGTAATTTATATAAACAGGTGGGGTTTCTTTGACGAGGACTTTAACATGATACTCGATGGCAGAAACTATAAGCTCACGCCTTCAGGCGACCTTTTAATTACAAAGGCACTTTTTACAAAAGAAAATGACAACTACGACCTTATGGACCTACACGAAGAGATCGACGGCAAACTTCACACCTATACCGTAGGCACGCTTAACATCCCCAAGGAGTACTTAGACAGCACCGAGGACTATATGAAGGTTAAGGCTGAGTTTATTAAAGATAACGAAGACTTTATGGAAGAAAATGAAGACGTTGTAAAAATTGCAAGTAAGTATTTTCAAGTGGACAGACATCCCACACCTCAACCACAGGCGGCTTCAATTGTAATGGAAAATGAAACGGGCCTTGTCCGTGCCATAGTAGGCGGCCTTGATGTAAAAAATTCAAGTCGTAAAATTTACAACCGCGCACTTGCGCCACGCAGTCCCGGCTCCGCAATAAAACCTTTGACCGTTGCGGCACCCTATTTGGAACACGGTGTAGTGTCCGACGTGGTGGAAGACATACCCTACATCGTAAATGGAGAAATTTTATATCCTAATCCATATCCGGGATACAAGGGCAGACTCACTTTAAGAAAGGCATTGCAGTACAACTCAAGCACTGCATGCGTCAGATTTTATGAGTCAATGAAGGAAGAAGAAATAATTTCTTTCTTGGAAAAGCTTGGCTATATTCACGAAGACGATAACTTTGTAACCAAGGAAGAAAATCCTTTGTTAAACGATGAGAACCCGGACTCTTTGGCACTTGGCAACATGGTCCGCGGCCTTACCTTGGAAGAGCTTACGCAGGGGTACATGACACTTGCAAGAGAAGGAAAATTTATAAAGCCCCAAAGTATAGTAAAGATTATAGATTCAAAAGGCGAAACTATTTACACAAGAGATACTGAAGAAAATGAAATAATGTCAAAAGAAAATGCCTACCTTGTGACCTCAATGCTCATGTCAAATGTGAAGAGAGGTTCCGCAAAAGGAGCGAAGATAAATAATTTTCAAACGGCGGCGGCAATAGGTATAAATAAATTTAAGTCCTCGGTTTTTGTAGAGGGATACACTCCCTACTACACCATGGGATTTTATTTAGGCGCCGACTCGCCGAAGATATCACTTACGTCCTATGAGGATGAAGCAATAGATTTTTGGCTCACAATTGGCAACGGAGTACACGAAAGCTTGCCGAAGAAGGAATTTATAATGCCCGACTTTGAACGAGCATATGTGTGTGAAAAGAGCGGCCTCTTAGGCACAAAACTTTGCGAAGAAAGAGAAGCCGGCAGTTTGGAATACTATGTCAAGGGCACAGTCCCCACCAAGTATTGCGACGAACATATTGAGCTTGAAATATGTAAGGACAGCGACAGACTTTTCGGCGAAAATTGTCCTAAGAAGAGCAAGGAAGAAAAAATATTTTTTAAGCGCAAGACGGATTACAATAAGATCGACATGAAAAATATTTTGCCCGACGACTATGAATTTGTGCCAGACTTGTACTGTAATATTCACTGATTAAAATTTACATGATAAGGTATAATAATTGTTAAGAATATAGTGATAAAATATAATAAATAAAGACCCATAAGTGGAGGTAGAAATGTTTAGAAAAATGACCCTATGGTACAGCTTGCTGAAGCATAGAGGAAAGATTAACGGCTTCTTAAAGCTATACAAAAACTTGGTAAAACTACATGTAATGAGAAAAAATAAAGGGTAGGCACGAGCCTATCCTTCTTTAGTTCATCATCTTAATTTTATTCATCTTGTTGAATCTTTTAAAATTCTTATTTGTTCTTTAGTTCCTTTGTAAGTTTTTCAACTTCTTTTGTCAAGCTGTCAACTTTGCTTTGTAATTGGTTAACATCGTCTTTAACTACAGGTTGTTGGAAATTGATATAGTATTCTTTCATCAATTCTTCGTTTTCTTTTGCATAAGTTTCAAAAGCATCTTTGTATTGTTCAAAAAGTGCCTTTAATTCTTTGCCTTCCATAGCCTTGTTTGTATATTCTTCAACTTTGCTTGTCAAATATCCGTAGAATTCTTCAAAGTTTCTCGGCTTTAATCCTTCTTCTACTTCTTTTTCAAATTCTTTTGCAGCTTTTTCAGTTGCAGTTTTTGAAATTTCAAGAACTTCTTCATAGTATTTGCCTAAACTTTCGTTGTACTTCTTAGCACCTTCAAGTGATTTTTCTGCAAGTTCTTGAAGTTTTTCGTTGTACTTAAAGTCAGGATTTATTGCTTTTAATTTTTCAAAATAATCTCTTTGGAATTTGTTTACTTGGTCAAAGTATGCCTTAGGTCCTTCAAACAGTCCTACATTTTCCAAGTTTTCAAATATCGGATTAGTTAAATTGTCATAGAAGCCTACACCTTGTTTAACATATCCCATTGCATCAATCATGCGCGGTCTTAATTCTTCCGGTGCCATTGGAATCAGAATGTCGCTTACATATTTCATGTAAGAGTCTCTCCAATTAACCATAGCTTCTTTAACATTTTTAACGTCAAAGTCTTTTGACATCATTTTTTCATATACATCTTTTGCACTTACAAATGCATTAAAGTTAGTTTGCATTTTGTTAAGCATTTCCATCGGTGAACTCATATTGTCCGTAAACATTTTGTTGTAATTCATCATATTTTCCCAAAAGCTTTTTTGCGGATTGAAAGTAGTGAACATGTTTTGATCAAAGATTTTGGAGTCTACAACTGCATTAGAAAATGTTTTAGGGAATTTGTATGCCTCACGTAACATTGTTTGATTGAAGTCAGACATATATCTGAAATAGTCGCTCAAACTTGGGATCTCTTGTTCTTTTTCTTCAGAACCTTCCATTTGAAACATATTTTTCAACGGGCTGAACATGTTTTTTTGAAAGTTCATCATTTCTTCAAAATAATTTGCCATACATTCCTCCTAAAATAAATAATACTTGCATACTTTACTACAGTTAATTTTATAGTATATAAATATATTTGCAATAGATAATTTGCAAATAATGTGCATATTTCAAGGGTAAACCTTTCCAATTTTAAAAAATTTATAATTTTTTGTTCTTCTTACAGGTTATCATTAAGCATCTTTTGCTAAATGAAATTTATTTATATTCGTTTTGCTATTGACAAGTAATCTCCTTAGAGTATAATAATATGAGTTGAGCACCTTTAGCTCAGATGGTAGAGCAAATGACTCTTAATCATTGGGTCCAGGGTTCGAGTCCCTGAAGGTGCACCAAGGTTTTTGCAGATTTACGCACTTTTACAAAATCTGCATTTTATAAAGAAAAAGAGCGTAGTTTGTTAAAAAATTACGCTCTTTTTTTGTTGCTTTTACATACTTTTACAGCTTGGTTGGCAACTCGTTGGCAACTTTTTACAATTTTGTAGCCAACACGTAGCCAACTTTTATAATCTCCTTGATCCTGAATTTTTAATATCTTAACGGAATTTTTAAAAATTATTTTTATTTTTTATTTCTTTTTTCTTCTATTAAACTTTCTAACTCTTGCAAGTCTTCTTCGGTAGCATCTTTTTTTATGAAGTTTCTTGCTGTGCTTCGATTTCTTAAATATCTCGCTCTCTCCCTATTTTTTTCTTGCCATCTTTTATTTGCCTCTGTTTGAGAGTTATGATCAGTCAATTTTTTTCTCTAACCTCCTGTAAATCTTTTTCAATAATTCCTTTTTCATAATGTCCTCCTAAATTTATCTGTCTTTTAAAGCGGTTTCTCTTTCTATAACCCAATCTTTTATCTGATCAAGTTCTTCTCTATTGGCATTCAAAATATAATTTTTTGCTGTACTTCTTCTAATGATTCGTCTTTTTTTCTTTGTTTGCGTCATCCCACTTCTTACTCGCCCTCAACTGAGCCTCCGAAGTTTTGTTCTTTACTTTACTCATACTCCCTCCCTTATTTTTTTGATGTGTTATAGGCTTTAATTGCTATTATTAAAGCCACTATGCTAATTGTTAAAGTTATATATGTCATAATTTGCAAAAGTGGAAATATTTTGATATAGTCTCTCATAGAGGGGAGGAGCTTTCGCTCCTACTTCTTTTTACTGTCCCTGATTACTAATAGCTATAATATTGAAGCTATCAGGCTTAATATCGCTGTAATCAGGGATATTATCTTCTCTACCGTTTCCACTTTTTATCTTCCTCCTTTCTACATATATTATTATATACGTTATAACGTAGTTTTGCGCCAGCTTAGGCTTGGAGAAATCCAAGCCTTTTTTATTTTATTTTTTCCCCTATTTTCTGATTTCGTTATTACAATTTTCAGTTTTTGTGCAAATAAAAAAAATGTATTTTTGTTATTTTGATGGTAAAATGGTCTCAGGTGAGGTTATGAAAAAAATTTTAGCAAGACTTGTGATAATTATTCCGGCTGTACTGCTGCAAATATTGTGGTACTCCCTTTTGTTTTATTTTTTTAAAGACTATGTAAATATTTTAGTTGCTATTATAAATATTCTCTCAATTGTCTTTGTATTTTATGTGGTCAACTCTCATGAAGAGTCTAACTACAAAATTATTTGGCTGATTGTGATTTTGGCTCTTCCTATTTTCGGCACGATTATTTATTTATTTTTCGGAAATAAAAATACAAGCAGAAAATTAGGCAAGAAGCTTCAAACGGCACGCCATGAGCTTCATCACTATACTCACGGCAAGAACAAGAGTGAAGTAAAGGATTTAATGTACTTGGACTACAGAGTATATCAAAGTTTTAAATACATTGAAGGCCTCTCCCACTTCCGCACTGTTAAGAATCAAAATGCCAAGTACTACCACGTTGGCGATGCTTTCTTTCAAGATTTAATTGAAGAGTTAAAGAAGGCTAAGAACTATATCTTTATAGAATTTTTTATCATCAATCGCGGCAAACTCTTTGACGACGTTGTGGCAATACTTGAAGAAAAAGTTAAGGAAGGCGTGGACGTTAGAATTATCTACGACGACTTCGGAAGCATCAGCACCCTTTCTCTCAAAGATTTAAATTATTTGCGAAGCAAGGGCATTAAGACAACTTTGTTTAACCCTGTAACTTTCTTTAGACCTGTGATTAACAGTCGTGACCATAGAAAGATGGTTATTATCGACGGCAGAATTGCCTTTACAGGTGGCAACAACCTTGCTGATGAATATGCAAATATTATTACGAGATTCGGCCATTGGAAAGACGTGGGCTTTTCTATTACAGGCAAAGGCGTGCGAAATTATCTCTACATGTTTGTTGAATTTTGGAACGCTTTTTCAAACGACAAGATTGAAGACATATACCGTGATTTAAGCGGCGATGACAATCACAACGACGGCTATATACTCTCCTACTATGACTCACCTTACTACAAGGAGCCTGTTTCAAATAATGCCTATATTGAATTTCTTTCAATTGCAAAAAAATACTGTTGGTTTTACACGCCCTATTTAATTTTGCCGTCGTCACTAAAGGATGCAATGATGAGAGCGGCTAAGCGCGGCGTTGATGTTAAGATTTTTATGCCCGGCATTCCCGACAAGAAGATCGTCTACAGAATGAGCAGGAGTTACTACCACGATCTTCTTAAATCTGGTGTGAGAATTTATGAATACACTCCCGGCTTCTTACATGGCAAGTCCGTGTTGGTTGATGATGAAATATGTGCAATAGGCACTGTGAATTTGGATTTTAGGAGCCTATTCTTGCACTTTGAAAATAATTCCATCTTTTACAAGTCGGACATTATTGAAGATTTAAAATTTGATATGGAAGAAATGATTATTTATTCAAGGGAAATTAAGACGAATACCTTTAAGACAAATATTTTTAAAAGGGCCTTTGATGCGGTGCTTAGAATCTTTGCACCTCTTGTATAATTTGAATAAAAGAAAAACGAAGGACATATCATCTGAACCTTCGTTTTTTTTATTTATATTAAGCCTAAAATAACTTTTCCCGCAATGCTTACAACTAATGCAACTACATATGCCACTACACATTGGAATGCGACGATTAAAAACGCGTCCTTTCTGCTGTGAAGTTCCTTTCTCACAACTGCTATTGTGGCAACACATGGTGTATAAAGTAATGTAAATACTAAAAATGTAATTGCAGTAAGAGGTGTGAAGATTGTCTTCAGTTCTTCCGTTGAGCCTAAGAGAACTGTAAGAGTTGAAACCACACTTTCTTTTGCGGTAAATCCTGTAATAAGTGCGGTGCTCACTCGCCAATCGTTAAAGCCCAAGGGTTTAAATATGGGAGCGATCCATCCGCCTATAAGCGCCAGCATACTTTCACTCTTTACACTTACGGCATTGAGTCTGAAGTCGAAGCTTTGCAAAAACCAAACAACAAGGGATGCTAAAAACACAATTGTAAATGCCTTGTGAATAAACTCCTTACTTCTCTGCCAAATAAGTTGTAATACATTTTTAAAAGCGGGAAGTCTGTAGTTGGGCAGTTCCATTACAAATGGCACCGGCTCGCCTTGGAATTTAAATTTCTTTAATATATATGCAAATAATACGGCAAGGGCAATCCCCAAGAAGTATAGAAGGGTCATTACCAATCCCGCCCATTTCTTTGTAAAAAATGCTCCCGTTAAAAGTGCGTAAATGGGAAGTTTTGCCGAGCAACTCATAAAGGGTGTAAGAAGTATGGTCATTCTTCTGTCTCTGCTGCTTGAGAGTGTCCTCGTTGCCAATATGGCAGGCACGGTGCAGCCGAATCCTATTAACATTGGCACAATACTTCTGCCTGAAAGTCCTATCTTTCGAAGGAGTTTGTCCATTACAAATGCAACTCTCGCCATGTACCCCGTATCTTCAAGTATTGAAAGAAAGAAAAAGAGGGTTACAATAATTGGCAAAAATTCAAGTACACTTCCCACTCCTTTAAATATTCCGTCTATTACGAGAGAGTGGACTGTGGGATTGACTCCCGCACGGATAAAAAATTCACTTGAGGTGCTACCTACATAGTCCAAAAATTTTCCCAAGGCTTCCGACAAATGATTGCCTATGACACCGAAGGTCAAGTAAAATATCAGTCCCATTATCACTGCAAAAAAAGGTATTGCCGTGTACTTACCTGTGAGAAATTTGTCTATCCTTATACTCCTTGCATGCTCCTTACTTTCGTGAGGTTTGACTACAGTGTTTTGACAGACTTTTTCTATAAATGAAAAACGCATATTGGCAAGTGCTGATTTTCTGTCCATGCCTCCCGAGTTTTCCATTTCCAAAATTATTTTGTTAAGTATTTCCATCTGACCTTGAGGAAGTTCTAATTTGTTTTCAATTAGTTCGTCACTCTCAATCATTTTTGTAGCTGCAAATCTAAGGGGTATTTTCTTACTTTTTGCATAGGGCTCGATTAAATGGGATACGGCATGTATTGACCTGTGAACTGCTCCGTTTGTGTCATGAGGGTCTTCACTGTCTTCACAAAAATCAATGCGCCTTGGATAAATTATCTTTTGTGCCACATTCATCACGTGATCTATAAGCTCATCTACACCTTGGTTTTTTGATGCGGCAATAGGCACAACAGGGATCCCCAAAATATCTTCAAGTTCGTTTACTCTCACGGCTCCCCCGTTGGCGTAAAGCTCGTCTATCATATTTAGTGCAAGAACCATAGGTATGCCAAGCTCCATTATTTGCATAGTAAGATATAGATTTCTTTCAATATTTGTAGAGTCTACAATGTTTATTATGCAGTCTAAATTTTCATTTAGTAGAAAGTCCCTTGTGACAATTTCTTCATTGGAATAAGGCGAGAGAGAATATATGCCCGGCAAATCCGTAATCTTTGCTTTGGGATAATTCCTTATATAGCCGTCTTTTCTGTCAACTGTAACGCCGGGAAAATTGCCCGTGTGTTGGTTGGAGCCTGTGAGCTGATTAAAGAGAGTAGTCTTGCCGCTGTTTTGATTGCCTGCCAAAGCAATTTTTATCTCTTGACCTTCAGGGATTTGATTACTTCCCCCGTCTTTGTAGGCAATTTTTTTATATTCCCCTAAGCCGGGATGTGATATTTGCGTGTACTTAAAATCTGTCGATATGCTCTCTGAAGGGTTCTCTATTTTTTCTACAATTACATCTTCACAGTCCGCCATTCTGATAGTTAGTTCATAGCCTCGCAAAATAAATTGCAAAGGGTCACCTAAGGGCGCAACTTTTCTTAAAGTTATCTCTACTCCCGGAGTAAGTCCCATGTCTATCAAGTGGTACTTTAATTTTTTATTTCCTTCTATATTTAAAATTTTGGCGGTCTCGCCAACTTTAAGTTCATTTAATTTCATATAATCACCAAAAAAATATCTGTGGTTTCATTGTACCACAGATACTATATTGATTATCACTATTTATTTGTAACTAAAATTCTAATTGAGTTAAGAACCGCTATTACCATAACTCCTACGTCGGCAAATATTGCAAGCCACATACTTGCCATGCCAAGTGCACCTAAGACAAGGACTATGAGTTTAACGCCTATTGCAAAGGCAATATTTTGGTAGACAATTCTTATTGTGTCTTTTGAAATGCGAATAGCCTTTGCTATCTTTAACGGATTGTCGTCCATTAAAACTACATCGGCAGCTTCAATCGCCGCATCACTACCCATGGCTCCCATGGCAATACCCACATCTGCACGACTGAGTACCGGTGCATCGTTTATGCCGTCGCCGACAAATATAAGCTTGCCTGTTTTTTCAACTTCTTTTAAAAGTCTTTCCACTTCAGTTACTTTGTCAGCGGGTAAAAGATCTCCGTGATATTCATCAAGTCCCAGTTCCTCCGACACTTCTTTTGCAACTCTCTCAGAGTCGCCGGTGAGCATTACGTTTTTGACAACGCCTAAGGACTTTAGTTCTTTTATGGCTCCCTTGGAAGTGTCTTTAATCTTGTCTGCAATTAAAATGTGTCCCGAGTATTCTCCGTCCACCGCTACATGAATTACAGTTCCCACATGAGAGCAAGGGATATACTTTACATTTATTTGATCCATGAGCATGGCGTTACCCACCGCCACTTTGTGACCGTCCACATTTGCGGTAATACCGTTGCCGCTGTTTTCTACAACGTCGGTAACCTTTTCTCTGTCAATTTCCTTGCCGTATGCCGACTTAATACTTCTTGCAATGGGGTGTGAAGATGAAACTTCAGCATAGGCTGCAAATTTTAAAAGCTTCTCTTCTTCTATGGGGTTGTGATGAACGCCCATTACTTGGAATACACCTTCCGTTAAAGTACCTGTCTTGTCCATAACCACATACTTGGCTTGAGACAAGGTCTCCATATAGTTTGCGCCCTTGATCAAAATTCCCTTTCGACTTGCTCCTCCAATTCCCGCGAAGAAACTCAAAGGAATACTTATGACAAGTGCACAGGGGCAACTTATTACTAAAAATATAAGCCCTCTGTATATCCATGAGTACCAATTGGGCGGAAGGTTCATTGCCGTCATTCTCACTACAGGTGGAATAATTGCGAGTGCCAGTGCCGAAAAAGTTACGGCAGGCGTATAGTACTTGGCAAATTTTGTAATAAAGTCTTCGGACTTCGCCTTTCTCATGGAAGAGTTCTCAACAAGTTCCAAAACTTGGGACACAGTTGATTCGCCGAACTCCTTTGTAGTTCTAACTTTAATTACGCCGTCCAAGTTAATGGATCCGCTGAAAATTTCCACTCCTTCATTTACAAGTCTTGGCAAAGACTCACCTGTAAGAGCGGCCGTGTCCAAGTTGGATCTGCCTTCTACAACTACGCCGTCAATGGGAACTTTTTCTCCGGGTTGTACGACGATTATAGAACCTACTTCCACTTCGTCCGGGTCTACCTGTTGAAGATCGCCCTCTACTTCAATGTTTGCATAGTCGGGGCGAATGTCCATAAGGTCTTCAATATTCTTTCTGCTTTTGTCCACCGCCATGCTTTGAAACAGTTCTCCAATTTGGTAGAAGAGCATAACGGCAACGGCCTCGTTATAGTCGCCGGACTTTTCATAAAATGCCAAGAAGAATGCACCTAAGGTTGCAACGGTCATTAAAAAATTTTCATCAAAGACCTGACCGTTTATTATTCCCTTAAAAGCTTTAAGGACAATGTCGTATCCGATTATTAAATAAACTGCCACATATAGAATCCCTTCAGTGACGGGGTCGAATTTTGCAAAATTTAAAACAATTAGCAAAACGACACTGAATATAATTCTGTTGAGCATTTTCTTTTGAGATACATTCATTATTTTATAATTTCAAAATCCGGTTCTATTTTTTTGCAAAGAGATTTAACCTCTTCCATCTTTGCTTTCCAATCAACCCCTTCAGCAAATTCAATGTTAATTTTACCGAATAAAAAATTTACATTGGCGGAACTTATGCCATCCATCTTAGCCACTTGTTGTTCAATTTTGTTTGCGCAATTTGCACAGTCAACTTTAATCTTAAAACTCTTTTTCATACTTGCCTCCTATTTAACAATTAAGTAATCATTTAATCATATATAATGTACTACGTTTCCATTTAAAGGTCAAGGTATTTTAATATTTTTTTAATTTATTGTATAATGTCCATGGAGGAACACTATGGGCTTTAAATTACCACACAACCACGGAGAAGAAGGAGCGGAAATTATATTAAAAGAAGCTTTGGACAGAAGAGAAGATTTTGAAAAGATTTCCGACATCTTTAAACAACTTTCAGACGCAACAAGGACGAGAATTTTTTGGCTCCTGTGCCACAGAGAGGAG
>QWCK01005054.1_pt1 | contig 12345 bp, 9 predicted proteins | sample 1972571 | NCBI WGS metagenome assembly QWCK01 (sample SAMN09866710, study PRJNA288562) | Human gut metagenome isolate term2_stool, whole genome shotgun sequencing... | isolation source: gut | host: Homo sapiens | place: USA: California
AGAGAATAATTCGAAAAATTTGTTAAAAAAAACAAAAAATAATAATTTTTTATATTTTTGTTGACAAATATATGCGGACGTGTATAATAGTGATATCACATTTTAAACAAATAGGAGGATATTTCAATGGAACAACAAAAGAAAGGTCAATGGGGCAACCAGTTCGGCTTCTTGATGGCCGCGGTAGGATCTGCGGTAGGACTGGGTAATTTGTGGGCATTCCCATATAAGATGGGTAAGAACGGCGGTTTTGCATTTTTATTTATTTATATTATAATTGTTGTTTTCGTTGGAATTATTATTACTATTACAGAGCTTAGCATTGGAAGAAAGACTGGAAAAGGTGTCGTTGGGGCGTATAAAGCCCTTGGGAAGAAATACGCACCTATAGGCTGGTTTGGTGTAATATCACCATTTCTAATCATGTCATTCTATATGATGCTTGGTGGATATACTCTTAAATATATGATTGCAAACCTTGGGGATATTTTCAACGCAAGCTGGGGCTATCAAGGTGCTGGAATGGAAACTGCAGAATATTTCCAGGCTTTCTTCAGCAATCAACTAGAGACGGTTATATACACAGCTGTTTTTGTTTTACTGACCGCTGCAGTCGTAAGAGGTGGCGTCTCGGAAGGAATAGAGAAGTTTTCAAAGATTGCAATGCCTGCGCTCTTTTTCATGCTCGTTGCGGTTATAATCAGAAGCGTGACTTTACCTGGTGCTTCGGAAGGACTTAAGTTTGTGTTTCAGCCGAACTTTGAAGTTTTTAAAGGTAGCGGTTGGGTAAATGTTTTTGCAGCAGCTGGTGGCCAAGCGTTTTTCTCATTGTCACTGGGCATGGGAATCATGGTAACCTATGGATCATACCTAAAAAAAGAAGAAGATTTAAAGTTAAATTCAATAGTTATTCCTGTTGCAGATACAATTATAGCTGTTATGGCAGGTATGGCGATAATGCCAGCAGTATTTGCAGGGGGATTAGAACCAGCTGCAGGCCCTGGACTTCTGTTTGTAACACTACAAACTGTTTTCTCATCTATGGGGGCGGGGGGTCCTCTGTTTGGCTTCGTGATGTATTTTCTAGTATTCATCGCTGCTATAACTTCGTCCATATCTCTTCTAGAGACAGTTGTTTCTGTAGTAGTCGATCTTAAACTTGAAAAAGCTAAGACATTTAACAAAAAGAAAATCACATTTTGGTGTACAGCTGCAATACTAGCAGAGGCTATATTTGTTTCTCTTGATGGTTTGGGTAGCCACGGATTTCCACAAATATTTGGACAATCTACATGGCTCGATTCTATGGATTTGGTGTCAGAAGGTGTGTTGATGCCTTTGAGTGCACTGCTGACAGCTATTATCTGTGGGTGGAAACTTCCTGATTTTGTAACAGAAGAAGTGGAACTCAATGGAAAGTTTACATGGAAGAAATTTTATATGTTCTGTATAAGATTTGTAGTGCCTCCTGTAATGCTTTTGGTTTTGCTAGGTCAACTTGATTCTTTCTTTAAAATTGGAATATTTGGATAAAATCAAGACTAAAAGGGTTTCTACATAAAATGTTTCAGTAAAAATAATTGATAATAAAAATAAATATTAGAAGATGTATTGAAACTTATAAATTTCTCTTCCGAAAAATGGCTATTTTACAGTTGATTGGGAGAGAATTTTTATAAAATTAAAACTTTATCGAATTAGAGAGTTGACATCGTCTGGAAGCTATGTTAAAATGCAGATACTTTATTAAATTAAATAGATGAGGTGGAAGCATGAAAAAAAGAATTAGTAGAAAATTTATAGCACTAGGGTTTGTAGCCTTAATGGTATTGTCCGCTATTTTTATTACTGGATGTAATGATGATAAAAAAACATCAGATGATGGTGAAGACAAATATGATCTTGGAACAGAGGGAACTTTTACTGTAGGCTTGGATGATACATTTGCACCGATGGGATTCAGAGATGATAAGGGCGAACTCGTTGGTTTTGATATTGACCTTGCTACAGCAGTTGCAAAGGAAATGGGACTTGAGATCAAATTTAAGCCAATAAATTGGGATGCGAAGGACATGGAACTTAAGTCGAAGAACATAGATTGCATATGGAATGGTATGTCACAGACGCCTGAACGTGAAAAAGCAATGTCTCTTTCAAAAAAATATCTTAACAACAAAATAATTCTCATGACGCAAAAAGACGATGTTAAAGTTGATAATGCAGCTGACCTAGCAAAATACAACATTGGTACACAGGCTGACTCATCAGCTCTTGAGATGCTTGGTAAAAATGAGAGTTACAATGATTTCAAGGATAAAATCACGGAATACAAGTCATACGACGATGCTATTTTGGACATGAAGGCTGGAAGAATAGATGTTATCGCAATCGACCAGGTTCTTGGAGAATACAAAAATAAAAATATGGGAGAGGCTATGCGATCTCTCGAATATAATCTTGGAGATGATTTCTATGTAATAGGATTCAGAAAAGATGGCAAGGCCTTAACAAAGGCGGTTAATGAGGCGATAAAGACTTTGATTGACAATGGAGAAGCCGCAAAAATAAGTGAAAAATGGTTTGGAAAAGATATAGTTGTTTTTAAGTAAATTCTGAGGGGAGACGAAATGATACTTAAACCATTGATTGAAAATTGGCAGTTGCTACTTGAGGGGACCGTTATGGTCATAAAACTCTTTCTTACTACTTTAATATTTTCTCTCCCTCTTGGTCTCCCCATAGCTCTTGGTGCAAATAGTCGGATCTATCCGATTCGGCTTTTGTGCCAAGGATATGTATGGATTTTTAGAGGAACACCGCTCCTAATGCAGATGTTCTTCTTTTATTTTTTCATACCAATTAATATTGGTGTTGCACCGTCGCTTTTTTCAACGATTGCATTTACGTTTGTTTTAAACTACGCTGCATATTTTGCAGAAATATACAGAGGAGGTATAAACAGCATCGACAGGGGACAGTTTGAAGCGTCACATTCATTAGGGTTAACGAAGTGGCAGACCACTAGGGACATCGTGCTTCCACAGACGATGAAAGCAATTTTACCTTCGATTTTTAACGAAGTCATTACACTTGTAAAAGATACAGCGCTCGCCCAAACTCTTGGAATGATGGAATTAATGAAGGTGACATATGGGATAGTCAACAGAACATCTATGACTACGATTTTTTTGTATACGGCAATTATCTACTTATTACTGAACCTTATAATCACCCTGGTAGCTGGTAAGTTAGAAGCACATTTTAGCAGATATGATGCAAAGGAGGAGTTCTGATGATTTTATCCGTAATTAATAATTATTCATCTGAGCAAGTCAACAGGAATATTGCAGAATCCGACAGCGACAAAATACTTGAGATGCGTGGGATTGTGAAAAAATATGGTGATTTCACAGCGCTGAAGGGCGTCGATTTTTCGGTAAAGAAACGAGAGATAGTGACAATTATTGGGCCCTCTGGGTCGGGTAAGAGCACATTGCTAAGATGTGTAAATGGATTAACTGAACCGACCGAAGGTGAAGTGCTTCTAAATGGTAGGACAAGCATGGTTTTTCAGCATTTTAATTTGTTTCCACATATGACTTGTCTTGAAAATATAACTTATGCACCTGTGAAGGTGCTAAAGTGGCCTAGGGAACAAGTAGTTGAAAACGCAAGAAAACTACTGGAAATGGTCAATCTTTCAGATAAGGCGGACGCATATCCTGCTCAAATTTCGGGAGGACAAAAACAGCGAGTGGCAATAGCAAGAAGTCTTGCGATGAAGCCGGATTTGATGCTTTTTGATGAGCCGACTTCTGCTCTTGATCCCGAAATAATTGGCTCTGTTTTGAATGTAATGAAAGAATTGGCAAAGGAGCATATGACAATGGTTGTGGTGACTCACGAGATGAGCTTTGCAAGGGACGTATCTGACCGGACGGTTTTTATGGCTGACGGAAAAATACTTGAAGAGGGGAAGCCAGATGAAATCTTTAGCAATCCAAAAACAGATAGGCTTAAGGCATTCTTAAGTTCTTTTTAAAAGGGGAAAATGTCACTTTTGTAGATTAATCACTGCCAATATTTAAACCTACACCGCATTTTTCTATAAAATAAAAATATAAAATTTATTGCTTGACGAAAAATAATGCCAAGGGTATAATTAATTAAAAGAATGTATTAATAAATATTTATAAGGGTGGTGATTGTATGGATAAGAAGAAGCTGTTTAAACTTTTGGATATAGTTTTGATGTTGATTTTTTTCATACCAGTTTTAATACCACAGAAGATTGATCCATATATGAGTATTTGGTCCGCTATAATAATATTTTTTGCGTTGGTTGCCTACTATGCAATTAGATCGGAAATTGCCAAAGTGCCATTTTGGAGTGTGTCTTGGAAGAGGACAATAATTAGTTTGATATGCTTTGTAGTTATGTTTCTGATAGATGTTTTGCTGAATAGATTTGGAGATTATTCTTCATTGATGTTATTTGAAGGTTTGACCGCAATTATGGCAGGAGAAATATACGAAACGTATTTTAAAAAGAAGAGAGGATGGTAGTCCTGTTGGACCTTTTTAAAGGTCCTTTTTTGTTGCATAAATAAGAACGCTATTTCTTGAAAAAAACGACATTATATTATATAATATTATGGAATAATTGTAAGCGAGGAATAGCCATGAATATATTTGGTAAATTAGGTCAGTTTATAGTAAATAACCAGGAAGTTGTACAGAATGTTGCAATATGTATTTTGGTGATATTATGCATAATATTCCTGGTGTTTTTGTACAAAAAAATTAACAGTGCTTCGAAAAAAAAGGCGGAATCTTATAATAAGATAGAGGACATACTTGAAAATATAAATGGCAACATTTCACAGCTTCGAAAGCAGGGAGATTTTATTTATATTGACAATTCTTCCAAAAAAAACCATGAGCAGGAGGCAATTGATGAAGCCATGGTTTTGGCTAAGTCTAGCAGAGAGGCTCCACTGGATAATAAAGTTAAATTTGATGGAAATAATTTTGATAAAGAAAAACCTAGCTCTACTCCCGATGTTTTGTGCGAATCGATTAAAGATTCTGTGATTGAAAAGATTGTGAGTGCTTCTGAGAGGGTAGATGATGCGGAGTTTCAGCCTAAACGTAAGTTTGACAGCAGGTTGGACCATGTTGATAAATTTGGTAGAGTTTACAATGTCGAAGAACTTGAGAGACAGATTAGAGACTAGAAAGGTGAGAATATGTTTTGCAAAGAATGTGGTAAATCTATAAGTGATGATTCTAAGTTTTGTAGTTATTGCGGTAGCAGAGTTGAAGCGCCAAACAAATTGGAAACTATTGAAAAACTCGACGATGATGTTCACGGCTTTGAAGATCATGAGCGTAGGGAAATTAGCAGAACAACTTCTCAGGTTGCTGAAAATGGAGCCAAGCCTATCAATCTGAAAAGAACAGCAAATTTTAACTGGGATCTTGACGGATTTCCATCTGATGATCAAAGAAAAGAAAAAAAAGTAAGTATTAATTGGCAAGATGTCTTGATGACAGGAGATAGAGACGAGCATTCTACTAAGATAAATAGAGATGAAGGGCGTAGAACTGATAGTTTCTTTTTTAACCCCAATGATGATGTAGATAGATCAGTTCATAATAGTGATGACACGGATTTTCAAAGTTTTCTTTTTGAAGACAAGTCAAATAGTAATGAAGTTATCGACAAAACAGAAGCTGATCATGCTGGAACTGGCGATTCTTTTGCTGTAAACAAATTCTACACTTTCAATAAAAAAAATGAAGAATTTCAGAGATTGCTAGACAAGGAATATGAGAAACTTAAAAATGATGATGGATTTCAGGAGATAGAGGATAGCGACAAAGAATTCTGTACAAGTGATGAGTCTATTTCAGATGCCCAGAAAGGAGGGCAAGAGAGCGAATCAGATTCGCCCATCTTTCAGGAGCCAAAGTCAAATGGCGACACCTCCAGAGCGGATGAGGACTCAGACATGGGAATTTTGGAAGACAGCGATCAACCAAAAGAATCAGGAAATGAAGAACAAACCCCTGATGGAAGCAGTCAAAGCGAAGGCGATATTGAAGTCAAAGACGATGGAGAGGGAGATGATTCAATCAAATCCGAAATCGGAGGAGTCGAATCAGAAGGAGAATCACCAAATACACAATCAGAACAATCAAAAGATGAACTCAATGCAAAAAGAAAAAGAAGAGGCAGAGCAGATAATCGAAGTAAGACAAAATTTGACTTTCATGCGATCTTTGACGACGAAGATGTTGTTGACAGCGATAATAATGTCAAGCAAAAGAAAACTCATAAAAAGGTTGATGAGGCAAGCAAAGATATAAAAACATTGGAAGCAAAAGTTGAAGAGCAGAGCGCTTCAGATGACGAAGGCATCAGACCTAAATCAAAGGGAATGAAAGTTCTAAGCATTATTTTCTATATAATTTTAATACTTGTCATACTAATCTTAGGAATCAAACTTGTAGCTCCAGATAGCTCTTTAGCCGTAAACATTGATAGAACTTATGAGACTATAGTAGATAAAATAACTGGTAAAACTCCACAGGGAGCAGAGGTTGAAGAAAACAAAACTATTGAGGACTGGATTTCGGATGCTTCATCTGCAAATCAAAACATTTCAAAAATTGAATCAGACCCTGAAATCAAGGTAGATATTGCAAACAAAGATTTTAAGGGGGTTGATGCAAGTAAACCTTTTAGTGATAGCATATGGTATACAACTGATGACGGCCAAGATGCATATTATGGTGGAGATATTGTTAAATCAGTTGTTGCGTATTATTCGGATTTGAATACATCTTCAGGTGGAATTAATGACACTAAGGTTGACCACCTTAAAATTGGTGAGATCAGAACTGGAGAGTTTGGATTTTTTGTTGCAACGTCCTTGGGTGATGATAAGGATAAAAAAAATATCTATAATTTATACATTGAGCCAGAAGGCACTGTGATGAAAGTCAAAGACAGCATCGAGATTAAGAAAGTAGAAGAAGCCGAAGAATAGAAGGGATTTTTAGCTATATGTTAAGAATAGGCAGAGGACGCAAGTCTATTAGCCAAAAAAAAAGACGAATTATTGCTGCCCTAATAATTGTCATACCAATGATATTTACAGGGTTAATCAGTTTTATTGTTGACTGGTTATGGTTTGATGAAATTGGATACGTTGCTGTATTTTTCACTAAACTTTTTACACAAATTAAGATTGGGCTACCAGTATTTGTAGTAGTAACACTCCTTGTAGGATTTTATTTGCACAATGTAAGAAAAGGGTATTTTACAAAGATAGTTTCATCAGAAGAAACGAATTTAAAGAGGCTGAGAATTTATACCGGCCTCTTATCTGTGATTTTTGGAGCCTTTGCGGCCATATTTGCTATGAAGGTTTTGTGGTTCCCATTCTTGCAATATATGTCAGCGACAGATTTCAATATTAAAGATCCAATCTTTGGTAAAGATGTGTCTTTTTATGTCTTTAAACTTGAATTTTTACAGATGATAAATCAACTTGTCATTGCATTGACAATCATTATAGTAGCGATTACGGTTATTTACTATCTGATTCTTCTATCAATGAGGACCCCTGACCCTTTGCCAAATGAAAACGATGCGAATGAATATTCTTACGTAAATGAATCTGATTTTAGTGAATTCAAAGATCTTAACGGCATTGCAGGTGAAATTTTTAAGAAAATCTTTGTGAACCATAGAAATCCTGGCGTTAATAGGCGTGCAGCAACACCAGGCAGAGCCTATTTTAACAAAATAGTTGATATTGCAAAGCACCAATATATGGCGCTTGGTGTATTTTTCTTCCTGATGTTGTCAGTTAATTTTTATCTTCAGCAGTTTGAACTTTTGCATGCACATAGGGGTGTAGTTTATGGTGCAGGATATACTGATCTTAACGTTACCCTTTGGATTTACAGGATACTAATGGCCATTTCCATCCTAGGAGCAGTCCTTGTAGTACCGATGATCCGCAAAAGAATATATAAAAAGATATTATATATTCCAGCCGCAATGATTATTATTGGAATTCTAGGATTTGGTGTTACGGCTGCAGTACAGAACTTTGTGGTTTCTCCGGATGAGATAAACAAAGAAAGCAAATACTTAAAGAGAAATATCGAGTTTACGCAGTATGCTTATGACCTTGACAATGTGGATGTCAAATCTTTTGCTGCAGAAAATTCTCTAACTGCCGATGATATCAAAAACAACAATCAGACTATAAGTAATATCAGGATAAATGATTATAAGCCTGTGAAAACATTCTATAACCAAACCCAAAGTATAAGGCAGTATTATACATTTAATGATGTCGATGTTGATAGATATAATATTGATGGAGAGATAACTCAATCTTATATGTCTGTCAGAGAAATTGATGAGTCAAAAATAAATGATACATGGCTTAACAGACATTTGAAGTATACGCATGGATATGGCGCTACTCTGTCGAGGGTTGATACAGTTACGCCTAGCGGTCAACCATCAGTAATGATCAAAAACATACCGCCAGAGACTGATAAAAAAGAATTAAAAATCACAAGACCAGAGGTTTATTTTGGTGAGCTTTCCAATGACTACATATTAGTGGATACAAAGGAAGATGAATTTGATTACCCAGATGGCAATGACAATAAATATACTAGATATGAGGGGCATGCAGGCATCAAACTCAATCCTTTCAATAGATTGGTATTTTCAATCAAGGAAAGCAGCTTAAAAATTCTAGTTTCTTCAAACATTAAGAGTGATTCGCGCATAATTATAAATAGAAACGTTGTTGAAAGAATCAGAAAAATAATGCCATATCTTACATATGAAGATGATCCGTATGCAGTAAATATTAATGGTAAGTTATATTGGATGATGGATGCCTACACAACTAGTGATAGGTATCCTTATTCAGAACCGTTTGTCGGAGATGATGTAGGAGGGAATTATATAAGAAATTCCATTAAAGTGGTAGTAGATGCATATAATGGAGATACTAAGTTCTACGTTGTTGACAAGCAAGATCCCCTTGCTAAAACATATCAAAAGATATTCCCATCTCTATTCAAAGACATTGAGAAAATGCCTAAAGATTTGCGTTCACACATGAGATATCCTCATGCATTGTTCAAGATACAAAGTGAAATTTATACAAGGTACCACATGAATGATGTCAAAGTTTTTTATCAAAAAGAGGACCTTTGGGACGTCGCAAAACAGATATATGGAACCGAAGAAGTGACTATGGAACCAAACTATTTTGTTGCAAAATTGCCAGGAGAAAAGGATGCTGAATTTATAAGCACAATACCATTCACACCTAAGGGAAAAAACAATATGACCGCGCTGATGGTCGCAAGAAATGACGGCAAGGACTATGGCAATCTAGTTGTTTATCAGTTCCCGAAAAGTAAAACAGTTTATGGGCCTATGCAGATAGAAGCTCAAATCGACCAAAACACTGAAATTTCACAAGACTTTTCTCTATGGAATTCCGCAGGTTCACAGTATAGCCGAGGGAATTTGTTTGTTGTGCCGATTGAATCTTCACTTCTTTATGTTGAGCCTGTTTATCTTGAAGCGAGCAATTCTGCAATACCTGAAGTTAAAAGGGTTATAATTGCTTATGGAGATAAAATTGCATATGAGGCAACTCTGAAGGAAGCTTTACAGTCTCTTTTTGGAGAGGAAGCGGGTGATTCATATACGCAGGGAATGGATACAAAAGGAAAAGGCAAAACCAGCGGAGATAATAAAAATTCTTCCAGCTCAGCTGAAGAGGACGAAAGTATTGCATCCTTGATTGATAAGGCAAATAAAGCCTTTGAAGATGGTGAAAAAGCATTGAAGAATGGCAATTGGAAGGATTACGGAGATAAAATGGACGAACTTTCCGATTTACTTAAAAAACTAAAGGACAAGTAAGACTCATATTTGGGAGGATTTATGGAGAGAATACATAGGTTAAATTATGATTTGGACAGGATGTTGTTTACTATACCGGCTAAAATGCACGGTGAGCATGATATAAGAAGAATTTTGGAAGAACATCCGGAAGTGAAATTCGTATCTTTTGTTGGAATTGATATGGGTGGACATGATACAGACGAGAAAATTCCTACAAAGGTTTTTCTGGATGATTTAAATAAACTTCTAGAGCACGGAGTCCAGACTGACGGCTCCAGTGTAGCGCTCCCAGGAATTGCCGATCTCAATAACGCGAAGATTGATATAATACCTGATCTTGATGTCAATTGGTATGTTGACCACAATTTTAGGCATATAGATTATTATACGGATCTTCCTGTCGGGACATTGAGAATACCGTCCTTTCTGGTACATAATGAGGACTTTGAGTGCGGTTCAAGGGTTGTGCTAAGGGATGCCCTTAAGTATTTTCGCAAGAGAATGCTTGAGGAACTGAAGGCTAATGACTATGTATATCCATATATGGATGGAGTCACTTGTGCGGAAGATATAGAGGAATTGCTTTTGACAAGTGCAACAGAACTGGAGTTTTGGGTTAGAACGCCTGATGACAAGGGCGATAGGGAACAACTGTTTACATCTCAGGTATTAAAGGAACAGTACTGGAAGAGGACATACGGTCAGGTTAGGACGGCTCTTGAAGAAGTGATGACTATTCTTGACTGCTACGGATTTGAGATGGAAATGGGGCACAAAGAAGTTGGTGGTGTCCAAGCAAACCTTGCTAATGAAGGTCATTATAATCACATTATGGAGCAGCTTGAGATTGACTGGAAGTATGCGGATGCTATGCAGGCGGCTGATAATGAAAACCATATCAAGTATGTAGTTAGAGATATATTTACGATGCATGGACTAGATGTAACCTTTATGGCAAAGCCTGTAAGAGGAGTGGCAGGGTCAGGTGAACATACACATTTAGGTCTTGGAGCTAGACTAAAAAATGGTAAGGTTGTGAGTCTCTTCGCACCTGAAAAATGGGATGAAGAATTTCTAAGCCCAATAGGCTTCGGTGCACTTATGGGATTGCTAAGAAATTATGAACTCATAAATCCATTTGTAAGTACCAACAATGATGCTTTTAACCGTCTTAAACCTGGTTATGAGGCTCCTGTTTGTACGGTTACATCTCTTGGTAGATCTGTAGAAGAACCATCTAGAAACAGAACTGTACTAGCAGGGCTTATAAGAGATGTTCACAATCCTGCAGGAACAAGGTTTGAACTACGCTCACCTAATCCAAAGAGTAATACATATCTGGTTATAGCTTCTTCGTATCTGTCCATGCTTGACGGAATCGAAGCGGCACTTTCAGCAAAAAAAACACCTAAGGAACTCGAGCAGTCTATCTCTAAAAAATATGGGGAAAATGATTTCTATCTTGAAAGAGATAGAGAATATAGAAGTGAAAAAAATGTGTTCACAGATTATTCCGAAGAAGAGAGGCAGCAGCTCTTTGGTAAAGCCCCTGCAACTGTATGGGAAAATTTAATGAACTTTGAGAATCACAAAGATAGACTTGAAATTTTTTACAAAGGCGGTGTTATGAGTCCGCTTGTAATTAATTCTTACGTTGAACAGACACTCTCACATTGGAAAACAGAACTACACGACAGAATTATACCGGCAACTATGAATTTTGTTAGAGAGTGTAAAAAGATTCATGATGATAGAGAATTTACGGATATGGACATAAAACTATGGCTGTCGATTGATAAAATGAGGCATGAAATTGCAAAAGACGAATTGAATGAGTTTTGCCTTTTAACTCAGGTGAAGAACGCACTTGATAGCGGAAATTATGCATTGGCTTCAGACCTTCAACTCGAACTTCAGTCAAAAGTGAATGCTCTAAGCGAAATATACAGTTTATACGTGCATAATGTTTTGTAGCGGATATTTTAGAATATTATTTTGAAGTAAAACAGGGCAAAACATTTAGATATCAGATTGGGAATAACAATTTTAATTAAATAAGATTGGAGAATAAAATGTTAGATGTTAAACGAATTAGGAAGAACTATGAGGAAGTAAAAGAACGAGTTGAATTTAGAGGCAAAGGTGACTTTGGCCTGTCAGAACTAAAGGATATTGATGAAAAACGCCGAGAAATACTTGCCGAAGTAGAAAAAATGAAAAACAGACAAAATACTGTTTCAAGGCAGATTCCTACACTAAAGAAAGAGGGTAAGGATACGAGCGTAATAATGGCAGAAATGAAGAAGTTGTCATCTGATATTAAAACTCTTGATGCTAAGCTTGACGAAATAGATGAGCAATATAGAATTATGCTCCTTTCAGTT
>QWCK01005059.1_pt1 | contig 12332 bp, 14 predicted proteins | sample 1972571 | NCBI WGS metagenome assembly QWCK01 (sample SAMN09866710, study PRJNA288562) | Human gut metagenome isolate term2_stool, whole genome shotgun sequencing... | isolation source: gut | host: Homo sapiens | place: USA: California
CTAGATCCTAAGTCTAGCGCGTCTGCCAATTCCGCCAATCCCGCATGGGGTGAGTAGTGAGATTCGAACTCACGCTCTCCTGGGCCACAACCAGGTGTCTTAACCAACTGGACCATACCCACCACGTGTTGTATCTTCACTATTCATACTGACTATATTAATATACAACATTTATTTACTTTTGTCAAATACTTTATGTCATTTTTAATAAATTTCTTAAGAAATCATCTTAAGTCTTTCCTACTGACAAATAATATAATACCATGTTTTTTTACTTTTTGCAAATTTTTTTATGATTTTCTTTTTTTATTCTTTGCAGTAGAATACTTAGAGAGGTGAATTATGAAAAATACAAGAAAATTAGTTTTAAAAATATTTGCTATAGTTATTGCCATAGCCATGGTTGCTCCCCTAGTATATAATGCTATTTTATCTATGCAATGATTATCGAAAATATAGAATATTCAGATAAGTACAATTTAATTAGACTTACAATTTCTGGGGAAAAGTTATATATTGACTATGACCTATATTATGAAAATAACTTTGAAAAAGATAAGGAAATAGACTTTTCTACGTACAAACTCATACTTTCAAACGATGAGTTTAATAGGGCAAAAAATTTTGCTTTAAATAAAATTTCTTACTCCCAAAAGTCAACCTATGAGATAAGACAAAAACTCAGGGAAAAGAAATTTTCAGAAGATGTAATAGAGAAAATCATCGCTTACTTAGATTCCTATGGTTTCCTAGATGACGAAGCCTATGTCAAGACCTTTATTAAAGATAAGGATGAAATTTCAAACTGGTCTAGAGGCAAAATTAGATATATGCTAAAGAGAAAGCATATAGATGATAATCTAATAGATGAATATATCTACCAGATTTCTGATGAAAGAGAGGCTGAAAAAGCTCGATTTTTTGCAGATAAAAAGATAAAAAATGACTTTTCCTATGAAAATAGGGCCAAGGTCTTTAGGCACCTTGCTAGCAAGGGTTTTGATATAGATATTATAAATATGGTCCTAAATGAGAGATTTTCCTGATGCATTTTGTCTATATTTTAAGGTGTGGGGATGATAGCCTTTATACAGGCTACACCAACGACCTAGATAAGAGAGTTAAAACTCACAATTCTGGTAAGGGAGCTAAATATACCAGGTCTAGGCTTCCCGTAAGGCTAGTTTACTCTAAGAGGGTTGATAGTAAATCTATTGGCCTAAAACTTGAGGCAAGGATCAAAAAACTTACAAAAAAAGAAAAAGAGGCTTTTGTTAAAGCGTCTAACCTAAGAAAGTAAATTCCTTTTTAGAAGGTTAGCCTTTAAACTATCGCCTCTTCTTTTTATACTTATTTCAAAAAGTCCCATCTTGGTAAAACCAAAGACTTCTGCCTCCAGGTCAAAAGAAGCACACGCCTCTTTGAAAGCTTTAATTATCTCTTCTTCTCCATCTGACCTTAAAAAGTCTATTACTACCATGCCACCGATATTTCTTAATTTCAAATTGTAAACAATAAAATCAATTAATTCCAGATTTATATTTAAGAGAAAATCTTTTTTATTAAGCTTTGACTTTCTGCTTGCCGTATTTACATCAATTGCTGTAAGAGTCTTTAGCTCATCTATTATTATCGACAGGTCTTTATAAGCTAGTTCAGATTCTCTTAAATCTTCTTTTAATTTAGAAAAAATAAGAGAGTTTCTAATTCTAAAGTCCTCTATTTCGTAGTCTTTGTATTTGGCTAAGTATTTTTCTTTTACAGAATTTTCCCTAAGACATTTTGGACTTGGGAAAAATTTTTCTTCGTTAATTAACCTTTCTTTCTCGGCTAAAATTTCATTATATAAATCAAAATCTTTTTCCTTGCCTTTTTTAAGCTTAGGTTTTTTCCTTAAAGGATACCTGGTTAAGGTATAAGACTCATTTTCTAATTTGAAATTTTCGCTGGCAAGACCAAGCTTACCATTAGCAGGTTCCCTAACATACTGGACTATGGCATTATCTCCAATATTATAGTCTAGAGTAGATTTTAAAAATAAACTCTCATCATCTGTAATCTTTACAAAATATGCACCTATACTAGCTAATTTATTATATACCTTTGCCCTATAGATATTATGAAGAAGAGAGTCATAGAAGACTATTTCCATGACTCTCTCGTTTTCAACTCTCATTAGGATTTTTTCATCGTTGTCTATATAAATAGTTTTCACTTTTTAAAAATCCTTTTAATTTTCTCAAAAAATCCTAAATTCTCTATCGGCTCGGCCTCATCTTTTAAAAGATTATCTATTACTTTTTTGAAATATTCATTTTCTTTGACAAAACCTAAATATTTAGCAGACTTGCCAAGAAGTTTATCTCTAGCTTCTCTTGGATCAAAATCATCATCAACTCGATTTACAAAATAATAATCTGCATGAATTTCTTTATCTATATCGCTTTTATCGATAAGTTCGATTTTCACTGCATCTTTTATAATAAGATCGAGATTATCAATGATTAATACATCAACATCAGCCTCATCTATAAGTTTATAAACATCATCAACTCTAAATTCATACTTGTCATCTAAAAGAGGAGCGATGATAAAGCTGAGATTCGCATTTTCATCTACCATTACCCTTTCTAAATCGCATAGATTTAAAAAATAGTCTGAAATATCATAGCTTATCATGCCGTCTTTTTTGTAATAGTCTTCTATATTAGATTTCTCACTTCTAAAAAAAGAAGTCAGCAAAACTTTTTTATTCTCAGAAAATCTTTCTGCCAAATTAACAGCAAAATCAGTTTTTCCTGTATTGTTTTTCCCGTTTATTAGATATATTTGCATAATTTCCTCTTAACTATTGATCCTGACCATTTGCAGATTCGCCTAGTTCTTGAATGTCTTCGGCAGTTGGTTCTGCGTTAATCATCTCAACATTCAAGTCAAAGTACCTAGCTATGATATCTCTCATAATTGGAGATGCGTTATAGGATGTATCACCTTGGGTTAGGACAATTGATATTGCAATTTCAGGATTGTCATAAGGTGCGAATCCTACCATCCAAGCATAGGTGTCGTAGTCTGTTCCGTCAGGGTTTTTACCTTCTACTTCTGCTGTACCTGTTTTTACACCAATATCTAGTGGTAATTGATTTAAAACAGCGTTTTTCTGAGCAACAAGTAGGGTTCCGTATTTGATATCTTCAAGGAATTTCTGATCCTTAATATCTATTTTCTCATTTTCTGGTACATTTTCAAATAAAACTTCACCAGAATCGTGGTTTTTAACCTTGTTAATAAGGGTTAATTTATTTAAATAACCCCCATTTGTTAGGGTTGCTATAGCCCTGTTCATCTGAATTGGTGTGTAGGAGTTTTGTCCCTGACCGATTACTATATTTAGCATATCTGTTATATCCCATACGGCTTGGTTTAGATAGGTATATTTAATTGTATCAGCAAGTCCATCTCTTTGACCTTCTGGGACTAACAAAGGATCATAGCCTCTTTCATCAAAGAAGTCTACGATGGCCTTTCTAGACCAATCATTAGGACTATCTGTAAATTTAACTATATCAGTAATATCTTTTTCAAATTCGTCTCTAGTTTTCTTTGTTCCTTCTTTGATAAATAAAGTTAGATTTTTTTCTAGGTAATCTTTTAGCATTAGCTTTGTTACTTCAACTTTTTTGCCAATAGATGGTACATTACCCTTAGCTTCTTTTGGTATATTTATTTCTATGCCTGTTTCTTGGTCAAGACCTAACATTTCACAAGCAAGTCTTATGTCGTTTAGTTCTAGCTTAGTTGTTAGAGAATCGCCATCTTCTGGATTTTCTCCTAGGGCTAGGGTGTAGAAATAATAGTTACATGAATCCCTTATCGCTCCATAGAGATTTTCTTCTCCGTGAGTCATACCGCTTTCTGTGTATATCAAACATGAGAATCTTCTATTACCTATTTCCATAAACCCGTGACAATTATTTATTGCTAATGGGTCAAGTCCCTTTTCTAGGGCTGCAAGAGCTGTTACTAGCTTAAAAGTAGAACCCGGCATTACAGCTGTTTGAGTAGCTATATTTAGCATAGGCCTTGGGGCTAGTGGTCCGTCGCTTTCTTCTACCTGGAGGGCCTCCCAGTCGGAACTTGATATACCAGTAGAAAATAAGTTTGGATCATAATTTGGATATGAAGCAAGCGCTAATACTTCCCCTGTCTTAACATCAGATACTACTACCGCACCACTTTCTGCGTGAGAAGCTTTTTTAAATGGTCTAAAAGATCCGTATTCTGATTCATAGTAGGCAGTATCTCTAAGAGCTTCTAGAACTCCTTTAAGAGAATCTTCTGCCTGTTTTTGTAGCTTAGCGTCAATCGATAGGTAGACGTCATCTCCTGGTTCTGACTTAGTTTGAGATATTGTCTCTCTCCTATTCCCAGAAGAGTCAACTGTCACAAGGGACCTACCATTTTTACCCTTTAAATTGTCTTGGTAAGATTCCTCTATGCCTGTTTTACCTATGATTTCATCTCTTAGATAAGCTCTTTCATTTACGTACTTATCAACTTCTTCCCCTGTTGCAATAGGTCCCATATATCCTAGGACATGACTTGCTAGGTTTCTATTTGGATAAGATCTTATTGGGATTGTTTCTACTACTATTCCTGAAACCGAATCAATTTTTTCCTCGATTTTTAATACTGTTGATTCATCTAGGTTGTAGACAATATTTATAGGTCTATAACCGAAGGATCCTTGCCTATTTAAAGTATGGTCAATTGTTAAAATACCTACTGCTTCTACATCGGTATATTTATCAAGTCCTGATACTTTTTTGAGGTAGGCCAAGATTTTTTGTCCATCTTTTTCTTTCATAAGGATATCGACTGTTTCCTTTGTGGAGTTTGCCCTATCCTTATTAGCGTAGTGGGTATAGAAATCTTTTTTATCTATGGTGAAAGTGTATTTCCAATCTTCTGGATCATCTTCTGTAATATCTATATTGGGATAAATGTTATTTCTGGTGTTAGCATTTTGAGCCATGAATTTCACATAATCTGATAAAACCAATGGCTTAATCAAATCGTGTTCTTCTGCTAGCCTAACTAGTTCATCTACTGCAGAGCCTGCTTGAGGATTTTTAAATCTAACATCTACAGAATATTGGTTTTTATCATCTTTGGTTTCTGTTATTACTTCTGTTTCAAAGTTGGCATATATTCCCTTATTTTCTAGCTGCTCAATAAGCATATTAGCAGGAATAATATAAGTGCCTTTATCATCAACCATAGCTGATAATAGGACATCTTTAATTGTGGCATTTTTTACTATTTCATAAAAATCATCACTTGCTTTAGAATCACTAGTTATATTCTTAAATACTTTGTGAAGTTTAGCCTTTTTTTCTATCAAATCCTGATCACTTTTTATAGCATAGGAGTCCATAGCAAGGCTTCCCAAAAGATTATTTGATTCTAATATCCTATAAGCTAATAGTCTTGCGTGAGAATTTTGCAATATTGATAAAAGAACCGACCTATCTTCTCCGACTGATTCTAAGATGACATCTATTGGATCATCGTCTTTGCTATAGCCGATTGAAGCAAGTTTCTTCTCGTAATTTTTCTTATATTCTACCTTAAGCTTGCCATCTTCTTGACTGATGTGGACTGGCACATCTATTCCTCTTTTTTTAAGAGCAAGGATAGCTGTATTTAAGGTCTCATACTTAATTCCGTCTTCATTATAGCAAGAAAGCAAGAAATCATCTATAAGTTCATTGTCAATTAGCTTATGAACCACAGCCTCCATTGGCATTTCTTTTTTCTTGAAATAATCGGATTCTTTTTTATATTTAAAAGTATTTAATTTTATATTAAAATCTTCAGTATAGTTCACACCATCTTCTTCAAGTATATCTACTAGGTCTGAAATTAGCCCTATTCTCTTCCCATCATCTAAGGACATTAATTCATCTTTATATAGCTTTACAGCAAAAGATGGCACAGATGTAGCTAGAATTCTGCCGTTTCTGTCGTAGATATTACCCCTACTTGCAAGCTCGTCTACTTCCTTTACCTTTCTATTATCAGAGAGGTCTCTATAATAATCTCCCTTAGAAATCATTACACTAAAAAGCCTAAAGACTATAGCAAGTAGAGCCAAAACGACCACTACTTGAATAAAAATGAGTCTATTCTCTTTTCTATTTTTCATAAAGTCCTCTAAATTCTATAAGTTGGTATATACATAACTTTTTTGATTATGTTATAGTAAACTAAGTAAATAACTGCATTAAATACAGCTTCAACTAAGATTTCAAGACCTAGATAACTAGTTATCGATCCAAGGCTCTTACCAAAGATATAATAAATCCCGTTTACTAGTAAAAAATTAAATAAAGTAGCAAGTACACACACTATTATGCCTGCTTGCTTATCTTTGCCTACCTTTATGAGCTCGCCTGATGATACAACTCCTATTAGATAATAGGATAGGGCTCTTACACCTATCAGACTTGAGAATAGAAAATCCTCAAAAATACCCACTATTAGTCCCCCAACCCTACCGGTTTTGTTTGGCAAAATCTGAGATAGAGCAATAACTGCAGGTATTATTATATTTAAATTTGCTCCTAGTATATCAATCTTAGCAAAAATTGAGGTTTGTAAAATAAAGCTTATTAATAATATCAAAAAGCTTTTAAATTTATTCATAAATTTCACCCTCCTTTTGCTTTTTCTCCTTAGTTACTGGTTTTTCGTCAATCGAATAGGTGGAATCATGTTTTAAAACTAGGACCCTATATAAGTGAGAAAAATCTACTGGAGATTTTATTGTAATATTTTTTCTAAGTGAATCTTCACTCATTGTAACTGTAGCTACCCTACCGATATATATTCCGTAAGGATAAATTCCACCTAATCCACTTGTTAATAAGATATCTTTTTCATTTGCCTTGCTTTCAAGATCTATCATATAGCCTTGGAGGGTATTTTTATTGAAGATATCAATAACTCCATAATCACCTGAATTGGCATTAACAAAAGAAACATCATTCTCGCTTGAGTTTATTGTTTCAACTCTGGCTGTAGTTTGATATACTTCTGTTACTTTGCCGACAAGACCTGTATAGAATTTGCTATCGCCAACAGCTTGGAGGATGATATCATTTTTCTCAATCCCATCTACCTTACCCTTGTCAATATTAAAATGGGTTGTCATAGAATTTACATCTGTATTTACAAGCTTAGCCTTTATATACTTATTATCAGTTCCCTTAGTTGCCTTAGCTTCTTCTTTTAAAAACTCTTCCCTATTTATTGTTGCCAAAAGCCTTGCATTTTCCATCACAAGGGACCTATTATCTTCTTCAAGTTTTAAAACTTGTTCGCGAGTCTCTTTTGAGCCGATAGTTCTTTCTATTTGCTCAATCATAGCTGAAGATATAGAATAGGTTACTTTTTCAACTGGTTTTAGAATAGTATTTGCTAGATTTGACCCAGTCTTAGAAAAGGCTTCAGTCTGGCTTGATACAAGGATTAGAAGGCTTAAACCAACAACTGTTAAGATAAAAGGTTTTTTGTCTTTTTTTACTCTTTTATATGCCATAACTACCTACTTACGATACTTCAAATACTTGTCTGGATTTTCTAGAATCATCCCAGCCCCTAAGATAGCATCAGTTGATGGATCTTCTGAGTGATAGGATTTAAGACCAATTTTCTTTTCTATATATTCAGCTAAGCCGCTAAGCTTAGATAGTGAACCAGAAAGAGCAAAGCCATTTTTCTTTATATCAGAAGATATTTCTGGCGGAGTCTTCTCTAGCGCAACTAGGACCATATCACATACCTCATCTGCAAATGGAAGAATACATGAAACTAATTCATTAGACATGACATTAACTGTTTTTGGTCTAGCATCTAAGAGGTCTCTACCATTTACTTTAATTTCATTATTGCCATCTTTAATCTTAAGTGAGGCAAGGTTTATCTTTACTTCTTCTGCAGTATTTTTACCTATTTCGAGATTTTTTTCTTCCCTAAAATAATCTACGATTTTCTCATCCAAATAATCTCCGCCCTTATTAATAGTAGAAGAAACTACGATGCCATTTAGCGATATTACAGCCACTTGGCTTGTGCCAGCGCCCATATTTATCATCAAAATTCCCCTAGGTTCATCTGGAGATAGATTCATACCGTAGGCTGCAGCAAGAGATTCATCTACCAAAATAATATCCCTGCTTCCTGCGTGGAGGGCTGCATCTTCTACTGCTCTTTTTTGAATATCGGTGATACCGGAAGGCACAACTATTACAACTCTTGGTTGAATTAGGCTAAATCCTATATTTACCTTATCAAAGAAATAATTTAGCATAGCCTCAGTAAGGTTAAAATCAGTTATAACTCCGTTTTTAATTGGCTTTACTACTTGAATATCCTCGTGAGTTTTACCAAGCATATCCTTGGCCTGTTGGCCCACAGCTACTACCTTAGTGTGATTATCATCAAGGACCAAGCTTGATGGTTCATTTATTATAAGACCCTCACCTTTTTTATATACTAAAATATTGCTAGTGCCAAGATCTATGGCAAAATCTGTAGCAATCATTTGAAATTTCATCCTAAACTCCTATATATAATTATCTTTTTTTAAACTTACATATGTACCATGACCGATAATTAGATGGTCAAGAACATTAATATCAAGGATATCTCCCGCATCAATCAACCTATGAGTAATAAGCAAGTCTGCCTTTGACGGACTTGGATTTCCGGACGGATGATTGTGGGCAAGTATCATAGACTTGGCTGACTTTTTTATGGCAGGTTTAAAGACTTCCCTAGGATTAACTATGGAAGAAGATAAATCGCCTATTGAAATAAGTTCTTTGGAGATAACTTCATTTTTGTTATTAAGTAAGATAGTATAAAAATATTCCCTATCTCTAAGGCTTATCGTATCTTTAATATACTCATAAGCATCTTTGTTTGAACTTATTTTATATTTTTCTTTATTTAAAATATTTTCCTTAATTCTCTTTCCTAGTTGAAGACTTGCCACAATCTTTGATGCCTTAGCTGCTTTTATACCGTTTATCTTTTCAAGCTCTTCTACCTCTATTTCAAGCAAAGTTTCATCGCTAAAGGTATTTAGAATCTCTTCAGCAAGCTCAATTGCATTTTTCTTATCTGTGCCTGTTGATATGATAATAGCTAGAAGCTCTTTTTCGCTTAGGCTATCATGACCAAACTTAATAAGTTTCTCCCTAGGCCTATCTGCAAGCTTCATATCCTTGATAGTCTGTTTCACTTATACATTTTCTCCAATGTTAATTTTTTTCATATGCTCTATTATAAAATTTGAGGAAAGTCCTACAAATAATCCACTAAAAGTGCCGACCAAAACTAGGGCTGGAAAATAGGTAAACATTTTAATATTATCCATAATAATTGCTGAAACTATTATCTGACCTAGATTGTGTGCAAAAGCGCCTATTTCACTTACTCCAATAAAAGAAAACAAGCGGTCGTGGTATCTTAAGGCTATAAACATTGCAATTGATGAAAGAATTGCTCCTGCTGCTGAATAAAAAAATGATGTTACAGCACCAGTTATTAAAACAAGCATAAAGCTCTTTAATAACGCAATTGTAAGACTTGCCTTAAATCCATAAAAATAAAGACTTACTAGTATTATTATATTTGAAAGTCCAAGTTTTGCACCTGGTATTGGCACAGGAACTGGTATTTGTAATTCTATAAGTGAAATTATTAGGGCAAGGGCCACCAAAAGAGCCATATTTGTAAGTTGTTTTATATTTTTCCCCATTAGTTCACCACCTTGTCTACTGTATCATCTTGATTTTTCTTATCTCCGTGACTTTCAAGCTCCAAATACAACCTGTGAGGAAGACAAATTATAGTCTGTCCTTCCTTTTCTATAGGATGCATGTGGGTACAGATTTGATCTTGACAGTCGGCTTCTTTCACGTAGGCCCTGCCATCCTTAATCACAATTATATTATAATGACCACCGTAATCTACCCTATATTCTATATCTTCATCCATAGGAAGTTTTTTAATAACCTTCCCATCTTGCTCAACTACAAGCATATCTCCCTTGTAGTTTGAACTAGCTTTATATATTGCAAAATTTAGACCGAAACTTAAAATTATCAGGCCTATAATTACAATTATATCTCCTTTTCTTATCTTCATAACTACCTCTATATTCTATCTTTATATTTTATAATTTAATCATGAATATATTATATGGTTTTTAATCAATAAAAAAAGACCCCGAAGGGTCTTCTCAGCATTTTATTCAAATGTTGTGATACATTTATTTGGACATTTTTCAACAGCTGTTTTTAGTAGTTCTTCGTCAATATTTTCTATATTTACAGCTTTAGATAAGAAGTTATCCATTTCGAATGCTTCTGGATAGGTCTTTGCACAGATTGTACAACCTATACAAGAATTAGAACATTTAGCTCTTGCATCTTTACCTTTGTCGTGAGATGAGCAAAGAACTGCTTGTTTTTGATTGTAAGGTACTAGGTGAATGATATTCTTAGGACATACATCCACACATTTCTTACAAGCAACACATTTTTCTCTGTCTACTTTGGCTACACCGTCTATGATATGAATTGCATCAAATGGACAAGTTTTTTCACAAGTACCACATCCTATACATCCATAATCACAGGCTTTTTTGCCACCAAATAAAGCAATTTGTGCTCTACAATCTTCAAGACCTTGGTAATTATATTGGTCTTTAGCTGCCTCACAAGTACCATTACAGTTTACTAGGGCAACTTTTCTATTATCTGCACTTGTAGCTTCTACTCCCATAGCTTCTGCTACAGCTGCAGTTGTGCTTGCTCCACCTATGGCACAGGCATTTACAGGAGCTTCTCCCTTAGCGATAGCCTCTGCAAGACCATCACAACCAGGATATCCACAAGCTCCACAGTTAGCTCCTGGAAGGGCATCTCTAACTGCTGCTTCTTTAACTGATTTTTCTACATGAAACTTTTGTGATATAAAGCCTAGGGATATAGCAAAGACAAATCCCATTATAGCTAGTACCACTACTGGTAATAATAAATTTCCCATTTTTCCTCCTATGCTAAACCTGCAAAGCCCATAAAGGCTATAGCCATTAGACCTAGGGTTATAAGAGACATTGGCGCTCCCTTAAATGACTTAGGTACATTATTGTATTCAATTTTTTCTCTTAGGTAAGCAAGTAGTACTATTGCTAGCATAAAACCTATTGATGCTGCGAAAGCATATACTGTTGATTGTACTAGGTTATAAGATAGATCTACTGCCTTGATTGCAACACCTAATACTACACAGTTTGTAGTAATTAGTGGTAGGTAAACACCAAGAGCTCCATAAAGAGCTGGCATTGATTTTTTCATTACTGTTTCTACTAATTGTACTAAGGTCGCAATTACCAATATAAATACTAAGGTCTGCAAATATTCTATACCGAATTTCTCTAATATGTAATGTTGGAAAAACCAGGTGATAATAGTTGCAAGCACTATTACGAATATTACTGCAAAACCCATACCTCTTGCTGTTTCAACTTTGCTTGTTACACCAAGGGTAGGACATATACCAAGAAATTGTCCTAATACATAGTTTGATACGAATATAGTTGCTATTATAATTTTAAATAATTCTGCCATAATAACTCCTAATTAACTTTCTTTTTTCTGTTCATAATGGCTTGGAATGCTCCAAAGATTAGACCTAGAACTATAAATGATGATGCTGGTTGAAGCATGAATCCTATAGTGTATTCTTCTGGAATAATACCAATACCAAATAATGTGCCTGATCCTAATAATTCTCTAAAGAAAGCTAGGATTGAAATAGCAATTGTATAACCTAGACCTTGGCTGATACCGTCAACTATTGATGGGATTGGTCCGTTTTGGCTTGCAAAACCTTCAGCACGAGCAAGGATTATACAGTTTACAACTATAAGTGGGATAAAGATACCTAAGCTCTTATCAAGGGCTGGGGCATAAGCTTTTATAAGCATTTGAACTATAGTTACAAAACCTGCTATTACTACGATAAATGATGGAATTCTGATTTCATCTGCGATGAAATTACGAAGTAATGAAATAACAAGATTACTCATTACAAGTACGAATGTTACAGATACACCCATACCAACAGCATTTGTTAATGATGAAGATATAGCTAGTACTGAACACATACCAACCATCTGTACTAGGACAGGGTTGTTTTTAAATATACCGTCGGTAAATATTTTGCCGTAATTTACCTTTGGTTTTTTATCTTTT
>QWCK01005062.1_pt1 | contig 12328 bp, 12 predicted proteins | sample 1972571 | NCBI WGS metagenome assembly QWCK01 (sample SAMN09866710, study PRJNA288562) | Human gut metagenome isolate term2_stool, whole genome shotgun sequencing... | isolation source: gut | host: Homo sapiens | place: USA: California
AGCAGTATCTGAATTCGATTCAAACCGGTTTAGTAGAACGATTGCGCTCCATGGCATCGGGTATGTATGCTGCTTTCGGCAGAATGGTAAGTTTTGTCTTAGTTCTGATATTAACTTATTATTTTACTGTTGATAAAAATCGAATTAAGGTTAAACTTTATAAATTAATTCCATCGAATTATCGTTCGGATATTCTCTACCTGGGGTCTGAAATAAATGCCGCCATGTTGGAATTTGTGAAGGGTAAACTTCTATTGGCAGTCATTGTCGGCGTGATGACGACAATCATGTTGCTGATACTTGGCGTTAACTTTGCAGTCGCCATCGGATTAATTACTATTGTCGCCGATATCATTCCCTATATCGGGCCGTTTCTGGCCTTTGTTCCGGCTTTTTTCTTCTCCGTTATGGATTCCTGGACGAAAGCGATTTGGGTCAGTATTTTCTTCGTCTTTTTACAATGGGCGGAAAACAATTTATTTGCTCCGAAGATTTTAGGGAAGCGGACGGGCCTTCATCCGGCCGTTGTGTTGTTGTGTATCGTTATCGGTGGTGGGACGTTTGGTGTGATCGGTATGATTTTATCAGTTCCTGTCTTTTCGATTTTAACGATTCTCAAAAATTTTACGATGATGAAATGGCGAGACCATAAGCAGCGTAAAAATGAAGTGAAAAAGGTACAATAAGCGACGGCAAGGCCGCCGCTTATTTATTTGAATAAAGTATTCAAATTGACATTCTATACGTCCAACTTTATAATTTTAATCATAATCAAAACTATTCTAATCAGCGGGAGGAAACATGAAACCATTGGGATTACACGAAATTAGAAGCGCTTTCTTAGATTTCTTTGAGAGTAAAGAACACTTGGCTTTGCCGAGCTTTTCTTTAGTTCCTCAAAATGATAAATCTCTGCTCTTAATCGGGGCGGGTATGGCGCCTATGAAAAAATATTTCACAGGAGAAGCGACACCTCCCGCATCACGGGTGTGTACATCACAAAAATGTATTCGTACAGGGGACATAGAAAATGTAGGCAAGACCGACCGACATGCTACTTTCTTTGAAATGCTCGGAAACTTTTCCTTCGGCGATTACTTTAAGCCGGAAGTCATTCCTTGGGCCTGGGAATTTTTAACGGATGTATTGGAGATCGATCCGAAACGTTTATGGGCGACCGTTTATTTAGATGACGACGAAGCTTTTCGTATCTGGAATGAGGAGGTAGGTCTTCCCGAGGAACGGATCGTTCGCCTCGGAAAAGACGACAACTTCTGGGAACTCGCCGTAGGACCGTCCGGTCCTTGCTCGGAAATCTACTTTGATCGGGGTGAAAAACACGGCTGCGGCAACCCTGACTGTAAACCGGGATGCGAGTGTGACCGCTACATCGAGGTATGGAATCTCGTCTTTACCCAGTTTGATAAAGATGAAGAAGGAGAATATCACCCCTTGAAAAATCCCAATATAGATACAGGCATGGGTTTAGAACGTATTGCTACCGTACTACAAGATACAAATAACATTTTTGAAATTGATGCGATTCACGACATTTTGGAAGAAGTTTGTCGTATGGCAAATTACACTTACGGAACCGATGCTAAGCTGGACGAATCGATTCGTGTCATTACCGACCACATTCGCGCTATAACGTTTATGATTTCAGACTCCATCATCCCTTCCAATGAAGGAAGAGGCTATGTAGAACGGCGCTTAACACGTCGTGCGGCAAAACACGGTCGCAATCTCGGCATTCACGAGGCCTTTTTGTATAAACTTTCCGATATGGTTATCGATTCTTGGAAAGTGCAGTACAAGGAATTAGATGAAAACCGCGAGGTTATTCGTCGTGTGATCTTAAGAGAAGAGGAGCGTTTTTTAAAGACCCTCGAAACCGGTATGGATCTTCTGGAATCTGAGATCGAAAATAAAAAACGTGACGGTGCCCATGAATTTTCAGGGTCCGATGCTTTTAAACTTTACGATACCTATGGTTTCCCCGTCGATTTAACGAAGGAAATCCTTGAGGAAAACGGACTGATCCTTGATGAAATAGGATTTAACGAGGCCATGGAAGCACAAAAAAATCGCGCGCGAGATGCTCGAGACGATTCCGATAATATCGGATGGTCAGCAGGAGGCGTTTTTGACTTCAGCGACATCGCTGAAGAGACTACTTTTGTAGGCTATGATACTCTAAATGTTAAAGATGCCGATCTTTTGCACATTATTTCAGAAGACGAGGAAGTGGAGGAACTTAAGGCGGGAGAGAAAGGTATTTTCTATCTCGATCCGACGCCCTTTTATGCTGAAAGCGGCGGCCAAATCGGCGACACCGGCGTTTTAAAAGGCGAGGATTTTACCGTAGAAGTGGAAGATACGCAAAAGACGAAGGGCGGCCATATCTACTGTATCGGGAAAGTCGTAGACGGTATTGCAAAGCCGGGCCAAGTGGATGGTGATGTGGAAAAAGACAGACGTGAAATGATACGTCGAAATCACTCGGTCACCCACTTACTGCATCAAGCTCTCAAAGATGTGTTGGGCGATCACGTGAATCAGGCAGGGTCTTATGTGGCACCTTCTATGATGCGGTTTGACTTCACCCATTATGAGGGAGTTTCCGCTGAGGATATTCAAGCGGTTGAAGAGAAGGTTAATCGGAAGATTTTTGAATCTCTCCCCGTCAAAATCGAGCTTTTATCATATAAAGAAGCTAAAGCCGACGGCGCTGTCGGACTTTTTGAAAACAAATACGGTGATGAGGTAAGGGTCGTCAGCATGGGGGATTATTCGAAAGAACTCTGTGGCGGTACTCACGTCGACAATACCTCACAAATCGGGATGTTTAAGATTTTATCGGAAAACGGAATTTCCGCCGGCGTTCGCCGTATGGAAACTGTTACCGGTCCGGGCGCATATCAATTCGTAAAGGAAAAAGATGCGCTTGCAAAAGAAACTGCTCAGATTTTAAAAACGACTGAGGGCAATACTATCGAAAAATTAAAGAGCCATTTGGAAAATGAAAAAGCTTTAGAAAAGGAACTCAATCGTTTAAATGCCGAAATCGCTAAGTCGAAGATGAAGGATTCTATGGGCGAGGTGGAAAAGATCGGCAGTATCTCTCTTATGCGTGGAAGCTTTGAAAATGTATCGGTAGAAGATTTGCGGAATATGGCAGAAACCATGCGCGATAAAAACAATGCCGTTGTCGTCTTATCGACACTTAACGAAGGTAAGTTAAACTTTGTCTGTGCGTCTCCTAAATCAGCTATTGAAAAAGGATTTAAAGCCGGAAATATTGTAAAAGAGGTGGCAAAAATCGCAGGTGGTGGCGGAGGTGGCCGTCCCGATATGGCAACAGCCGGAGCGAAGGATCCTTCGAAGGCGAAAGAAGCCATGGATAGTGTAACAGAAATATTACAAGCTGCCGGAAAATAATGTCATCAACTGATATTTGTGCTATAATACTCTTATGGAGGAGATTATATGGACAATAATCAGTTTGAAACGCATATATTTGAAAAATCAGGCGGCGATAGCGAGAAAATTCGTTCAGGAATGACCGTAGTGTTTCATGCACTTGAGGACAAGGGATATAACCCGGTCGATCAAATTATTGGCTATATATTATCCGGAGATCCCACCTATATAACAAGTCATCAAAATGCGCGCAGCATTATACAATCAATTGAACGTGACGAGCTTTTAGCAGAGTTGTTAAAATTCTATTTAAAAGAAGAATAGAGATGGGCCCAGGCTCATCTCTATTCTATTGTTTATAAGGAGACGTATGGCTATTTTAGGTAAGACGGGGATCGAAGTATCACCTTTATGTTTTGGTTCATTGACCTTTTCAAGATTTCAAGCAAATTTATCTTTAAAAAAAGGAACGGAATTATTAGTATATGCCAGGGAAAAGGGTATTAATTTCATTGATACCGCTGAAATTTATGATAATTACGCCTATATTCGCGAAGCCATTGAAGCATTGGGCCGCGAGGAATGGGTCATTACATCGAAGGCATATTGTTATGACGCCAAAACAGCGGAAGAAAGTGTAAAAAAGGCTCTCACTGAATTAAATACCGACTACATTGACATCTTCATGCTCCACGAACAAGAGTCACTTTTAACGCTTAAAGGACACCGTGAAGCATTGAAGCGTCTGAAACAATTTAAAGATGAGGGCATTATCCGTGCTGTGGGTATTTCCACGCACTTTATCGGGTGTGTCAATGCGACAGCTCTTTTCCCGGAAATCGAAGTAATTCATCCCATTATTAATCGTAAGGGCGTAGGTATTCAAGATGGTACCCCTGAGCAAATGTTAAATGCTATTAAGGCGCGCCACGATAAGGGAATCGGTATTTACTCGATGAAGGCTTTAGGCGGAGGCCATCTGATCCAGGAGAATCGAGAATCTCTTCAATGGATTCGTAAACAGGAAGGAATCGATTCTACGGCAATCGGCATGCAATCTAAAAGTGAAATCGATTATAATGCCGATTTGTTTTTAGAGGATCGTGAAAATAAAGAAGCACTGGAAGATGTATCCGGTAAGAAACGACATTTGATTATCGGTGATTACTGTATCGGTTGCGGAAGCTGTGAAGGACGCTGCAAGCAAAACGGTATTCACGTGATTAATGGAAAAGCTGTTCCCAATGAAAACTGTATTTTATGCGGATACTGTGCAACGGTATGCCCTGAATTTTGCATTAAAGTGATTTAAATGAACAGAGTATTAGGCCTGGACATAGGAAATAAAACGATCGGCGTCGCCGTTTCCGATCCCCTCGGAATTTTAGCCCAAGGGGTAACGACTATCATCAGAAGCTCTAAAGTTGAAGATGTCAAAGCTTTAAAGAACATTATTGATGAATATCATGTTGAAAAGCTGATTGTCGGACTCCCGAAAAATATGAATAATTCAATGGGGTTTCAAGCGAAACGAACGATGAATTATGCTGAATATTTAAAAGAGTCCCTCGATATTGAAATCGAGTATGTCGATGAGCGATTAACTACGGCCTCTGCCACTCGCAGCCTGATGGAAGGCGGCGTACGGCGAGAAAACAGAAAAAAACATGTAGATAAAGTGGCTGCAGTTCTTATCTTACAGACCTACTTAGATCGACAATCTCTTTAATGGACGCCGATACAATGCCATGTCGACATGTGTGTATGTAGAAATAGGTAGGTAAGAAATGCCAGCAAACGAATATAAAGATTTTTTACAAGATAAAGGTTTTAAATATACGAAACAACGGCAAGTGGTAATGGATGTCTTTATTGACCACATCGATGAACATATGACGACAGAAGAAGTGTTTCATTATGCTTCGGAAAAAATGCCCGAGATCGGCATTGCTACAGTATATCGCGCGGTAAGCCTTTTGGAGGAGATCGGTTTTTTAACGGCCTTGACTCTTCCTGACGGCACGACACGCTATGAACGGCGTTTGAGAGATGAAAAGCATATTCATCACCACTTAGTATGCAATCAATGCCATAAGATTACGGAAGTAAATCTAGACCTACTTGATGATTTAGAAGAAGAGATTGAACGTACGGTTCATTTCCATATAACAGATCATAATTTAAAATTCTATGGCATTTGCGAAGAATGCGGAAAGAAAATGAAAGGAGAGTCTGATGAAGACTAAGGAAAAACTTCGGATTGTTCCCCTCGGAGGGTTACAAGAGGTTGGAAAGAATATGACAGTCATCGAGTATCGCGATGAAATGATACTTATCGACTGCGGCATGACCTTCCCCGAAGACGATATGCCGGGAATCGACATAGTGATTCCGGATATAACTTATTTATTGAAAAATCGTAAAAAATTAAAAGGGATTGTGATTACCCACGGCCACGAAGACCATATCGGTGCCGTTCCCTATATTTTAAAACAAATTAATGTTCCTGTTTACGGAACTAAGCTTACCTTGGCACTACTTGAAAATAAATTAAAAGAGCACCGTTTACTCCGCTCTTCAAAATTAGTTACTGTAAGCTACAAAAAGCCTATGAAGGTAGGTAAACATTTCGATGTGGAATGGATCAGCGTCAACCACTCGATTCCCGATGCGGCATCTCTTGCCATTACGACACCCTTAGGTGTATTGGTACACACCGGGGACTTTAAAGTAGACTTTACACCTATATCAGGAGCGCCGATTGATTTAAATCGCTTGGCGGAAATCGGAGATAAGGGAGTCTTAGCACTTTTCAGTGAATCTACAAACGTGCTCAGAGAAGGATTCTCTATGAGCGAGAGGAAGGTCGGCGCCACACTGGACAGATTATTTGCTCTCATGCATAATAATCGTATTATTATCGCCACATTCGCATCCAATGTGTTCAGAATTCAACAGATAATCAATGCCGCCGAGCGCTATAATCGTAAGGTCGTCTTAAGCGGGCGCAGCATGGTGAATGTCATGGGAATCGCTCAAAATCTCGGTTATTTAAGAGTGAAGAAAAACACCATCGTCGATATAAAAGACATGCACCGCTACAATCCCAAGCAACTGGTATTAATCACTACCGGAAGCCAAGGCGAACCCATGAGTGCCATGACTCGCATTGCAAACGGTCAACACAAACAGATTCAACTGACACAAGATGATGTCATCATTCTCTCTTCCCACCCGATTCCCGGAAATGAAAATGCGGTTAACACGGTTATCAACCGTTTGCTCGACAAAGGCGTTCGCGTGATTTATGAATCTCTTTCTGAGATTCACGTATCCGGCCACGCCTATCAAGAGGAGCATAAACTCATGCTCAGTCTTTTGAAACCGAAATTCTTTATTCCCGTTCACGGCGAGGTCAAGCATCTGTTGAAGCACATGGAAGTGGCTCAGAAAATGGGTGTTCCCAAGAAGAATATCTTCATGCTTGAAAACGGAGCCTGTCTGGAAATGAGTAAAACAGAGGCTCATCGCGTAAAAGATGTAGAATCCGGACAAGTTTTAATCGACGGATTAGGTATCGGCGATGTAGGCAATATCGTTTTACGTGATAGAAAGCATCTTGCAGAAGACGGCTTGATTATCGCTATTATCGCGATGAATAAAAAGACAGGTGAAATGGTCTCAGGTCCTGACATTATTTCGAGAGGTTTCGTATACGTCCGCGAATCTACAGAACTCATGAATGAAGTGCGTGGTACCGTATCGAAGTCAGTTGCAAATTGTAAAAAGAATAATGTAAAAGAATGGTCTGCTATTAAATCCCAAATTCGCGACGATTTGAGAAACTTCATCTTTAAAAAGACAAGACGTAATCCCATGATTCTTCCCATTATTATGGATGTATAATAGCCGGTTTAACCGGCTTTTTTATAGCATGTATACGACAGAACCTTTTATTGAAGATTTTATTAATGATCTCGTACCGGAAAAAGATGGTTATCTAAAGGACATGCGCACCTTTGCCGAAGAGGAAGGAGTGCCCATTATCGACCGACAGGTAGAAAATTATCTTTCTTTCTTCCTTTCCGTTTTAAATCCCGCCACTATTTTAGAGTTGGGGACGGCCATCGGATACTCCGCATCGGTTATGGCACAGGCAACAGATGCCTATATTACCACCGTGGAATTGGATCCTGACCGTGCCGTCAATGCAAGAACGCATTTTCAAAATCAAAACCTGGAAGAGAGAGTTCAATTGATCGTAGGGGATGCGGCGGATTTTATCGCAAAAGATGAGGGGTCTTACGACTTTATTTTTATTGACGCGGCAAAAGGACAGTATGAAGTGTACCTGGAGAAATGTCTTAAGCTTTTGAACAGAGACGGCATTATCTGTATGGATAATGTGCTCTTCCATGGCATGTTGGCCTCAAAAGAATTATTTAAGCGACGTAAAATAACCATCGTAAAGCGTTTGAAGAGAATGCTCCAAACTGTTTTTCAATCGGAAGAGTTAAGCGTCAACTTAATTCCTATCGGTGACGGTGTGTTAATGATAAGGAGATTGAATGGATAGAGTAGAACTACTGGCTCCTGCCGGAGACCTTGAAAAGTTAAAAACGGCCATCGACTATGGCGCTGACGCTGTGTACTTAGGAGGCGAAGCCTTTGGTCTAAGGAAGGCGTCTAAGAATTTTCCCTTGGAAACGATGAAAGAAGGCGTGGAATATGCTCATAAAAGAGGAAAAACCGTTCACGTCACTTTAAACATCGTGCCTCATGACGGGGATTTCGATGGTTTGGAGAATTATGTAAAAGATTTGGAATCGATCGGCGTCGATGCAGTCATCGTTTCCGACCCGGGAATTTTTCAGCGTGTCAGAAAGGTGTCGGATATTCCCATCCACATGAGCACTCAGGGTAGTATAACCAATAGCGATACCGTGAAATTTTGGCGTGATCTCGGCGCCGAACGAGTGGTACTTGCAAGAGAGCTTTCCTTGGAAGAAATTAAGAATATCGTGAGTACGGTAGATGATATTGAAATCGAAACTTTCGTTCACGGTGCCATGTGTATGAGCTACAGCGGACGCTGTTTGCTGAGCAATTACATGACGGGAAGAGATGCCAATCAGGGGGACTGTGCCCAACCATGTCGCTATAAATACCATTTAGTGGAAGAGAATCGCCCGGGAGAATATTTCCCCATCGATTCGACGGAAGAGGGAAGCTTTATCCTAAATTCAAAGGACCTTTCCATGATCGGCCATATTGATGAGTTAATTGAGGCGGGAATCCGCTCCTTTAAAATTGAAGGCCGCGTGAAGAGTTCTTATTACCTCGCCACTGTTATCAGATCTTATCGTATGGCTATTGACGCTTACTATAACGATCCTGAAAATTACAAATATGATGAAAAGCTCTTTGAAGAGATTCAAAAAGTTTCTCATCGGGATTTCACGACGGGTTTTTATTACGGAGAAGCGAAAGATACGCGGGGGATCAGTGATTCCACAACCTATATTCGAGATTATGATTTTGTAGGTGTTGTTCTCGATTACGATGAAGAGAATCATAGAGTCACCATCGAGCAGCGCAATCGATTGTTTGAGGGAGATGAAGTGGAAGTTTTCGGGCCCGGAAAGGACTATTTCCTTTGGAAAATCGAAGATATGCGCGACGAAGAGGGCAATAGCATCGAGGTGGCCAACAAGGCGCGTCAGATCTTCACTGCTCGCCTCGGCCGACCGGTAGAAGCCAAAGATATGATCAGAAAGAAGATTGATTAACATGCGACCAATTTTAATCGGCCTCTGTGGAGGTTCAGGATCCGGTAAAAGTACCGTAACCGAGCAGCTCTATGCTAAAACCGGCAGTGAACGCTGCACTGTGATTCGTCAAGACAATTATTACAAAGATCAGTCTCATTTATCTTTTGAGGACCGTCAAAAAACAAACTATGACCATCCCTTCGCATTCGATAACGATCTCTTTATTGAGCATTTAAAGATGCTCCGCGAAGGAAAGGCCATCGACATGCCGGAATACGACTTTTCCGTGCACAATCGTAAAAAAGAATCCGTGCGCTTGGAGCCGAAAGATATTATTCTGATTGAAGGGATTCTGCTTTTTTCCGAACCGCGTATTTTAGACCTTCTCGATATGCGCATCTTCGTCGATACCGATAGTGATGTTCGTATTTTAAGACGTATCAAACGGGATATGAAAGAACGGGCAAGAAGCTTAGATTCCGTCATCGATCAGTACATGGCGACGGTGCGCCCTGCCCACTTACAATTCGTAGAGCCGTCGAAACGATATGCCGACATTATCGTACCGGAAGGCGGTTATAATAAAGTGGCTGTGGATCTCATCCAGACAAAAGTAGACCATATTTTAGACGGACGTAATAAATAGTTTGACAAGAGGGTAATATCCTGATATACTACCAAGTGTATGAAGAAGAAGTCCGTTTCTCACCTTACGACTTACGTTTTAAGGTTTGTTCCAGATTATGTGAAGGCGGGTTTTTTTGTGCCCGCTTTTTTTGTTGCCTATGGAGGTGTTTAGTCATTAAGGAAGTTCAAATCAATGGTGAAATTCGTGCGAAAGAAGTACGTCTCATCGATCCCGATGGAGAACAATTGGGAGTTGTTTCCATTGACAAAGCAAGAGAAATTGCTGATGAATTTAAGTTAGATCTCGTAAATATTGCACCAAAGGCGAAACCGCCGGTGTGCAGAATTTTGGATTACGGTAAGTATCGTTACGATATGATGAAAAGAGAAAAGGAATCCAAGAAAAAGCAAAAGACCATAACCGTTAAGGAATTGCGTCTCACGCCTAAGATCGAGTTCCACGACTTAAACACCAAGGCCAATAGAGCGATTGATTTCCTTAAGGACGGAAATCGCGTCAAGGTTTCGGTTCGTTTCCGCGGTAGAGAAATGGGCCATACTGAAATCGGACGCGAGGTGCTTGATGAATTCACAGAACTCGTTTCAGAGTATGGTGAAATCGACAAGAAGCCGAAGATGGAAGGCAGAAGCATGGTCATGTTCTTCAGTTCCAAGTCAGATAAATAATAGGAGGAAATACTATGGGTAAAATGAAAACACATAGAGGTTCCGCAAAACGATTCAAAAGAACGGGAACCGGTAAAATCAGAAGATTCAAAGCTTTTAAAGGTCACTTGACCGGCAAAAAAACAGCTAAAAGAACGCGTAATCTAAGAAAAGGAGACGTTGTCTCCAGAGCCGATGCACGTCGTATCGACAATATGATTCCGTAATCGGGGGGTAGTTAAGATATGGCAAGAGTAAAAAGAGGCGTTAACGCAAAACGTCGTCATAAAAAAGTATTAAAACAAGCAAAAGGTTACTTCGGAGCAAAATCCAAACTGTATAGAGTAGCAAACCAAGCGGTTATGCGCTCCATGAGCTATTCCTTTGCAGGAAGAAAACAAAAGAAGAGGGATTTCCGTAAGCTTTGGATTACGAGAATCAACGCTGCCGCTCGCTTAAACGGCATGAGCTACAGCCGTTTCATCAACGGACTTAAAAAAGCGAATGTAGATATTAACCGCAAGGTTTTATCTGAGCTCGCAATTCACAACCCGGAAGCATTTGCACAACTTGTTCAAGTAGCTAAGGGAGAATAATTGCTACACCCTGTAGGGAAACACTCCCTGCAGGGTGTTTTTATATGGAGCAACCATTGAAATCACTTGACTTTATTCATAAAAAAATAACAAAAAATCCTTCTCTTGTATTGGCTTTATCCTTTATCGTGCTTATATTAACAGGTAGCATACTCCTTTCACTGCCCTTTGCATCTGCTGACGGTAAAAGCTTAAACTTCGTCGATGCGCTTTTTACAGCTACTTCCGCTTCCTGTGTGACGGGGCTTATCGTCAGAAATACGGCGCAGGCGTGGAGCATATTCGGTAAAGTTGTTATTATAAGCTTAATACAAATCGGCGGTCTGGGGACTATGACCATGGTGGCTTGGGTATCGATTTTTATCGGCAAGCGCATCGGATTAAGCGAGCGAATGTTTATTAAAGAGCAGTGGAGTGCGGAATCCTTAAAAGGGCTTGTACGACTTCTGCGTTTCGCGACGTTGTTTACCCTCGTTGTTGAGGGGACGGGAGCGCTCCTTTTAAGTGTTCGTTTGATTCCTATGTACGGTATAAAAAAGGGCTTAGCTTTTTCCGTATTTCACTCGATTAGTGCTTTTTGTAACGCCGGTTTCGATTTATTCGGCGATTCACTCGTATCCTTTCAGGGAGATTATCTCGTAACATTGATTATTGCCTGTTTGATCATTCTGGGCGGACTTGGTTTTATCGTCTACGTGGATCTTTGGCATTTTCCGAAGAGACGTCGCTTGAGACAGCAATCAAAGTTGGTGCTTTCTACTACAGCAATTTTGCTCGTAGCGGGGGCAGTCTTGTTTTATTTCTTCGAAGCGAACAATGTCGATACCATCGGCTCCATGCCTCTTTCTGAAAAAATTCTAGCGTCCTTTTTTCAATCGACTACCTTTCGAACGGCGGGATTCAATTCTATCGATATGGGAAAAATGCGCGACGCTACGGTCTTTTTCAGCTTTTTGCTGATGTTCATCGGCGGTTCTCCGGGCTCGACGGCCGGCGGTCTTAAGACCACCACCTTCGCCATCGTTATGAGTTCCGCCTTCTCTACTTTGAAAGGCCAGGAGGACACGGTCCTATTCAAAAGAAGGGTAGAGGAGGAGACGATTCGAAAAGCCTTTTCTCTTTTCGTCATTGCCATAGCCCTGGTTTTCACAGTTGCGGCTTTCATAGTGGCTTTCGAAAAAGGGGTCTTTCAATTTATCGATATCCTTTTTGAAACAATTTCAGCCTTCGGCACTGTGGGCGTTA